>Ga0105352_1000003_pt1 | contig 138980 bp, 132 predicted proteins | sample EN8Hudsemesocosm_FD_83507 | JGI IMG/M metagenome (GOLD analysis project Ga0105352, IMG submission 83507) | Methane-oxidizing microbial communities from mesocosms in the Hudson Canyon - EN8B Hudson Canyon | ecosystem: Environmental > Aquatic > Marine > Cold seeps | place: Hudson Canyon...
ACGTTTTGCTTGATCAATTGCATTTGTGACCTCATGCATGTCAAGTTCCGAGACCGTATCAAATGATGGCATGCTATACTCCTTCCAGACTAATAATTAAGTTAGCGCATTATATAACTAAGGCAGAGCTAAACAAGCCTTCCACCTGAATCTTACTTTATTAAATAAGAACAGGCTCAATAAAAAATGCTCAGTGCTTGATGTTCTCGATGTAGGGTCGGCTGTCAAATAGTAAAAACGTAGGTTTTTTCACAACGCTAATCTGAAGGGATAAGACACTAAGATAAGGATGATTTAATATTATGAACTTAGACCTTTCTATCATTGTTGTTGATGATACAAAATTCAGCAGTACAATTATTGGAAAAACACTTTCAAAAGCCGGATACCGTGATATACGTATAGCCAATGACGCTATTACTGCGTTAAATATGATGGACAAACGTAAAGCTAGCGTGCTGATTGCTGACTGGCTAATGCCTGAAGTAGATGGCCTCGAGCTAACGCTTCGTGTTCGTCAAATGGACGAACTACGTAATCACTTCACTTACATCATATTACTCACAGCTAGAGAAGGCACAGGTGCTCTCACTAAAGCCTTCGACCAAGGTATTGACGATTTTATATTCAAAGCTGAAATGTCTAAGCAATTACTGCCCAGAGTTTTTGCAGCAGATCGTATGGCTGACCGTCAAAACTCAATGCTAGCAGCTAACCAACTATTACTTGAGAATAATCGACACCTTAAAAATCAAAACGTGGTCGATATTGAAACAGGCATCGGTAATGCTCGCCATGCAAGAGAATCTTTAAAAAGTATGCTTAAACATACTGAAGCAAGAGGTGGTGCCACTAGCTATATGCTTATTAACATCAAAGACTGGGCAAAAATCAAAAAACAACATAATCATATGACCTGTGATGAACTTGCTTTAGGGATTTCACGCCGTTTAAGAAGCCTGATCCGTCCGCTGGATGCACTTTGCCGCATAGCTGAACACCAATATGCTGTTATCGCGCACTTCACACACATTGATCATTGTACATTAAGCTCGTACCGTAGAATTCATGATGGCTTAAACCACAAGTCTTTTAGGACATCATCAGGTTACATTTCGGTTAAAACTGCTACCAGTGTGTGTACCGTTGATGATCAAGCACCTTCTCCCCCGATTGATGAAATCGAGAAAGGCTGTCAACAACAACTGTTTAATGCGATTGAAACCGATACTATTTCAATTTCACGTTGGAAGGATGAAACAAGTCACGCGTATTAATGAAAGATGGTCACGTTTAAATAATCCAAAGAACAATCTGAAGAGGCATAATCGAATCAGCCTCTTCAGGTTTTCCTGTCACCTAGAGTCCTCAAAATCATTTCCTCTTTAGAAGCCTTGTAAAATTCAGTACACTTCGCACCTAGATAATTCAATATTATTAATATGTCATAGTGGTGCATCATGAGTTTTTCATCTTTAGGCCTCAATCAACAACTTATCAGCACCATTAATAAGTTAAATTATACCGAACCCACCCCTATTCAATCCGAAGCCATTCCACATATTCTGGCCGGACATGACATCATGGCTCGAGCTCAAACAGGTACGGGAAAAACAGCCGCCTTTGCATTACCCCTGTTACACCTTATTAAACAACCCCTTATTCAAAAACAAGCCACTGAAGAACAACTGACCCCTGATACGTCTCAAAAAACTGAATTAACAACATTGGTACTAACACCTACCAGAGAACTTGCCCAACAAGTACATGGCAGCTTTATTAAATACGGTAAGCTTACGGAGTTAACAACCGCACTTGCTTATGGCGGGGTTAGTATAAACCCTCAAATTGACGCATTAAAAAATGGCGCCCACATTCTTGTGGCAACACCTGGTCGACTATTAGATTTACTTTATAAAAAAATCATTGATCTCAGTAAAATTAAACATGTTGTATTTGATGAAGCTGATCGAATGCTCGACATGGGTTTCATCCCTGACATTAATCGAATCCTGAAAGTAATCCCTCTTGATCGACAGACTTTGTTATTTTCAGCCACGTTTGATGACGCTATTTTTAAGCTAAGTAAAACCTTATTAACCAAGCCAAAAATCATCGAAATAGATGAAAAGAATACGGCGGCTACGCAAGTAGAACAGATGGTTTACGCCGTTGATGAAGATAGAAAACGCGAACTCACCTCACACCTAATTGGCTCAAAAAATTGGCAACAAGTGTTAATCTTTACACGCACAAAACAAGGTGCAGATGCGCTCGCCAAAGAAATGTGCAAAGACGGTATAAAAACACAAACCATTCATGGCGATAAATCTCAAGGCGCTAGAGAAAGAGCTCTCGCAGACTTTAAAGATAATAAAGTGCGCGCATTAGTTGCTACCGATGTAGCAGCTAGAGGATTGGATATAGAACAGCTTAAATACGTAATCAACTATGAACTGCCCTATATCGCTGAAGACTATATTCACCGCATTGGCAGAACAGGCCGTGCTGGCAATAAAGGTTTGGCTATTTCGTTATTAAGTATTGGCGAAGAGTATTTATTAGAAGAAGTGGAAGCCGTATTAGATACACGCCTGCCCCAGCAATGGCTTCCAGGCTACGAGCCTGATTTAACGAAAGAGCCTCCCTCTTCAAAGAAAAACAGCCGTAGTGCACAAAACAAGCGACGAAAAGATAGGGTTTATGGAAAAAACAACATAAACCGACAAAGGTAATCGTAAAACTAAGCCTCGATAGGTGCTTCACGAAAACTTTTCACTACAAAGCCTCCTTGCCACATATTTTAACTCAAAGCATATAGCAACCTTATCATTTAAGCTGCAAACCCTCTTTCATCTGCTAATCTAATTAATAATAAATCAACACTGATGATAGGAAAATAGAATGAAACACTTTTTAATTGCATGCCTTCTAACATTGGCCTCGTCACTATGCTTGGCTCAAAATTATACACTAATGACCACACAACCTTCCAAAGTAGCCGATGGTGAAAAGAGTACTGAGAGTTTTTTTGTTGAGATTGCAAGCGAGATATTTTCACGAAGCGGACTAAACATGAACATTAAAAAAGGACACTGGATTCGCAACCAGAAAAAAGTATCAACCGCTTCAGCTAAAAACAAACTACTCATTATTCCTCTCACACGAACCAAAGGTAGAGAAGATTTATATGATTGGATTTTACCTATTTCAACCTACGAGCTTCAATTTATCACAACGGACAACTCAATCGACATTTCTAATATAGACGCGCTAAGAAATTCACCCACCTGCGTCCTTAGAGAGTCACCAGCAGAATACAAGCTAAGAGATTTAGGTTTCACAAAAATACGAGCAAAAGTACAAGAACAAATATGCTTTAAGAACCTCAGTATGAAAATCGTAAATATCATGCTTGCGCATGGTAAAATAGCGGCAGCTAAAGGTTTTAAAATCATTAATAAGGACCCAGGAAAACTAATTCATGGTAATTCCTTTCCTGAAGAAACGCTCTATTTAGCCAGTACTAAAAATGCAGTATCTGACGCAGACAAGAAAAAATTAAATGATGCCTTCATGGCCATCAAAGCAGATGGCACGTACGATAAAATCTACGCGACCTATTAAAAGCAAGACAAAAAAAACCTGAAGCAGAAAACTGCTTCAGGCTTGTTAGTATTGGTAATACTAAATAGTTACTTAGATAAATCCAATAAAAGCTTATTCAAACGACTTACAAATGCACCTGGCTCTTTCAATTGCTCGCCACTTGCTAGTGCAGCTTGATCGAATAGTACGTGAGTCAGATCATTAAATCGCTCATCATTCTGCTCGTCATTTAGCTTTTTAACTAATGGGTGCTCTGGATTAATTTCAAAGCTTGGCTTGCTATCAGGAATTTGCTGCCCTGCTGCTTCCATAATCTTTTTCATCTGAGCATCCATGTCGTGCGCACCAGCAACCAAACATGCAGGAGAGTCAGTCAAACGACCTGTTACACGCACCTCATCAACCTTGTCTTTTAATAGTTCTGTAATTTGGCTAACTAAGTTTTCGTATTCTTTGGTCGCTTCTTCTTGCTGCTTCTTATCTGCTTCATCTTCAATATCACCTAGATCTAACTCACCTTTGGTAATGTCTTGAAGATGCTTACCATCGAATTCATTCAGGTATGAAATCATCCAACCGTCAATACGATCACTCAGAACAAGTACTTCAATACCTTTCTTACGGAAAATTTCCATGTGCGGGCTACTGATACCGGCCGCATAACTTTCTGCGCTCACATAATAAATTTTGTCTTGGCTTTCTTGCATACGCTCAACATAAGCAGCCAAAGACTGGTTCTGTTTACTGTCACCCTGAGTTGAAGCAAAACGTAACAAGTTAGCAACTTTCTCGTTATTTGACTGATCTTCAGCTAAACCTTCTTTGATCACTGGGCCAAACTCATCCCAAAACGCTTGGTAGTCTTCAGTTTCGTTTTTAGCCATTTTATTCAGCATATCCAACACACGTTTGGTTAACGCAGCCTTCATACTCTCAACAGCTTTGTCGCTCTGAAGAATTTCACGAGAGACATTCAGAGATAGATCTTTTGAGTCGACTATACCTTTCACAAAACGTAGGTATAAAGGCAAAAACTGCTCTGCGTCATCCATTATAAATACACGCTGAACATATAATTTCAATCCACGCGGCACTTCACGGTTATATAAATCATACGGTGCTTTAGCAGGGATATATAAAAGGCTCGTGTAATCATACTTGCCTTCAACACGGTTATGAGACCATTTTATAGGGTCTTGGAAATCATGAGAGATATGCTTGTAGAATTCTTTATATTCTTCATCTTTTACTTCTGACTTAGATAAAGACCATAACGCAGTTGCTTCGTTAACAGTTTCATCTTTTGGTGCTTCTTGCTCTTCGCCTTCAGCTGCTGGAGCAGGCTCAGACTGCATCACAACAGGAAACGAAATATGATCAGAATACTTTTTCACAAGACTACGTAAGCGCCAGCCATTTGCGAATTCAGCTTCTTCATCCTTCAGGTGCAATACGATAGACGTACCACGCGATGCTTTCTCAACGTCAGCAATCGTAAACTCACCTTCACCTTCAGAACTCCAGTGAACACCTTCAGACTTATCAGCACCCGCTCTACGCGTAAATACATCTACTTTTTTAGCAACAATAAATGCAGAGTAAAAACCAACACCAAACTGCCCAATCAGCTGTGAATCCTGTTGGCTATCACCACTCAGATTCTTCATAAATTCAGCGGTGCCAGACTTAGCAATCGTGCCTAAGTGGTCAATCACATTCTGACGAGACATACCAATACCGTTATCACTTAACGTAACAGTTTTAGCTGCTTCATCAAATTCAAGACGAATTTTTAAATCGCCGTCGTTTTCATATAACGCATCATTTGATAATGCTTCAAAACGTAATTTGTCTTCAGCGTCTGAAGCGTTTGAAATTAACTCACGTAGAAAAATTTCTTTGTTGCTATAAAGCGAGTGAATCATCAATTGTAAAAGTTGCTTAACTTCAGTTTGAAATCCGAGGGTTTCTGCTTTAGCTTCAATATTATCTTGTTCTGACATTTATTATTTCTCTCAACTGTTTCTTAAATAAAGTAGATATTTGGTTAAGCACCAAATACCTTAAATTTGTGCGTCTTAAACTATGTGGGGTCGGCTATTTTAAATTCAAGCATGTTTGATTTAAGAACTTATGATTTAATAACGGTCCATAAACAATTTAAAGAATAAAAACATGCTACGTTTCATTGCGACTTCTATCTTATCAATCATCGTTCTCATTGCCGTCATATCGATTGCAACGGAGACTATCTATGGCGGCGGGGCCGATTTCCCCGACCGAACCACTACCCCCATACTCTCGGGCGACGCCCTTGAAGTCATTGCCAACCTTGACTACCCGCCGGGAAATATTGCGGTATCTAACACTGGGCGTATATTCTTTACACTTCACCCAGAAGGCCGACCGTCATTTAATATAGCCGAACTGATAGATGGGAAAGCCATCGAAATATCTGTAAACGACGACATCAACCTACGCACAGTGCTCTCAATGCGTATCGATCGTCAAAACAGGCTCTGGGCATTAGATTACGCCGACCATGGCTCAGCAACACCTCAAATACTCGCAATTGACCTCAATACCATGAAAGTCGTTCATCATTATGAGTTTTCATCTGATATCGCAGGCTTAGGTTCCCACCTAAATGATTTTCAAGTGAGCCAAGACGGCTCAACAGTCTATATTGCAAATGCCAGCGTATTAGGCTTAAACCCGTCAATTATTGTTTACAACACACTAAACAAAACAGCACGTCAGGTATTATTAGATCATGAATCGGTTAACGCTGACTTTTATGTGCCAAGTGTTGAAGGTGAAAAGATGTTGATATTTGGGGTATTTGCCATTCGCCCAGGCGTTGATTCAATCGCCCTAGATCGAAATGAAGAGTGGTTATACTTTGCGCCGGTGACCGATGAACACCTACACCGAATACGCATCAATGATTTGAACAATCTTTCACTTAATCACGAGCAACTCGCTCAAAAAGTAGAACGTTTTGGTAAAAAAACCATGAGTGACGGCATTACTACCGACGGTGCGGGCAATATTTATCTGAGCGATATAGAGCATTCAGCCATTGTGAGAATGAAACCCGATGCCTCTTTAGAAACATTGATTAAAGACCCTAAACTAAGATGGCCAGATGGATTTAGCTTTGGGCCCGATGGCTGGTTATATGTGACTAGTAGCGCATTACAGGATGTGATTGGTAAAACCGACACATATATTGCCGAGCACGGACCGTATCAAATTTTTCGCGTTAAAACAGATTCAAGTGCCACGGCAGGCCATTAAGCTATTTAACAAATAATAGCCATCAGGTAATTTTCATGCGCGACAAAAGCTTGTGAATAGGAATATCCATTTTCTTGGCGAGCTTTTTTGCCATCGGCTGTAATCGGCGAATATTATTTTCTGGCACGCCATTTTTAAATGCATAAGCAATCAGGTTGCCATCTTCAATCAAACAGGTCATACAGTGATTACTACCAAACAAGTCACGAATAGCCTGAATAGCAAGCGGGTGACTACCTCCGCCTTCATCCCATAAATTCAGGACTAAAATGCCGTCATCACTTAGGTTTTGATAACAATCCGATAAGAAGCTTGAGCTTAATTGCGCTTCAATCATGCCCTCATCATTATAAATATCAGCAAAGATTAAATCACTTAGAGGATATTTGTTAGCGATGTACTGAGCAGCATCACCAATCTCCAGCGTCAGCTCAGGAAAAACCTCTAAAGCAAACCACTCTTGCGCTATCTCAACAACTTTTTCTCGCAACTCCACCACCACTATGTCTAGGCTTTGGTCATAATGATGAAGCGCATGCACTAAGCTGCCCGCACCTAAACCCAAAAATGTCACCTGCTTTGGCTTAGGTAAATAGAGCAACGCCAGCATCATCGCCTGCGTATACTCATAAATCAGTATTGAAGGATGGTGCAAATTTATGCAGCTTTGCTCTGCCGCCTCACCAAACGCAAGATAACGCAAAGCACCATTCTCAAACACCCGAATAGGTCCGAATTCATCATAACAACGATGTATCTCAAGCCCTAAATCACTAATATTGAAAGTCACTCATATTGGAATTTTGCCAGCAAGAAAAAGATGGACGTGCTTTTATTGTTTTGTGGGTAAACGAAGTAAATCCCAACATTGAGCATGATAACAAACTTTGTTTGGGTTCGTGCAACTCACCCCAAGCTATTTCTCAAACCCCAGACACAAGAAAGCCCCGTAAATTACGAGGCTAAAGTGTATATCCTTATCGCTAATCCTTAGCTTGACCTTGATCCTTGTATACTCATATTCCTTATGAAGTATGACTCCCTTCCAATCATCCTTAATCGCCAAGTCCTTCTTGGCTAATCCTTATTCCCTGCTGTCCTAGCAATGAAATATATAATAGAGATTACGTGTGACAAAATATACGGGCGATAACCCTAGTTCGTGTAAGAGATATCTCACAAATCATTTTTGGTTTGACAGGTCACCGCAACACAAATCACAATAATAGTTTAATACGCATTACTGAAGCGCACACTAAACATTAGAATAGAAGAATGCAGATGCAATCACATCACTTTAATCGAGAAGATTTTGCTTACCAAGCAGCCTACTGCGAAGAAAATATCTGGCATCTATGCCAGCAAAATCTTCTTCAAAATAGTTATGTGATTTTTATCTTTAGCAAAGGTGATGCGTTTCCTATGCTTGATCAACGCGCTTCTGAGCATCCTTCTTTACCAATTTTTTGGGACTACCACGTAGTTTTACTGGTTATGACTGAAAACAATCAAATATTCGACTTTGATACCTCACTACCCTTCCATACTGACATCGAGACCTACTTTAGCCAGTCTTTCATTGATGAAAGCTTACTTTCAGACAAAGAGACCCCTTTGTTTCGCTTAGTACCCTCGGATGAGTTTGCTAAGTTATTTTCTTCAGATAGAAGTCATATGAAAACACCGTCTGGCTGGCTTGCGCCTCCTCCAGACTGGCCACCGATTGGAGAATCAGCAGCTAATTTGGCGGACTTTATTCGTACAATTGATAATCAGTTTGGTGAATTACTAACTTATGATGCGGTGTTAGCTCGCTTTACAGATATACGGTGCAATTCTCAGTAAATTGCCCATTATACGGGCTAAACCAATTTAATGGCCGTTACTCTTCTAATAAAAAGTGCGCGCGAGCAAGTGCAATCGGCTTATTTTTTGATTCTTGCCATGCGTGTATTTCAACATTAGCGACACGCCCACCTTGTCGAGAAACCTCACAATAAGCATAGGTTTCACGATCGGCTCCGCCTCGAAGGTAATCGATGGAAAAATCGATAATTTTAGGAAATTTAAGTGTCGTCTGTGAAACCAGTAGATGTAATGCTGCAGATAGTTCCATAAATCCACCTAATACTCCTCCATGAATCGCAGGTAAAATCGGGTTGCCAATATTACTTGGCTTTTTTTGTAGTTTGAATGATAAGCCAGAAGTTTGTTCATTAATGATCGCGCCTTGCTGGTCAAATTCGATCCCTATCAGTTCAGCATAGGGGATAACTTTGATTAGATCAGAATAGTTTTGATTATTTCTAACTTGCTCAACGATTTGTTTAAAGTCTACCGCTTTATATGCCTGCGTATCACAACCCAAAGGTGCAACACTAATTCCACTGGTCATTGCCTCTAAAGACGGAATACCTTTTTTACCCATACGCATAAAGGCTGCGACACAGTGCGCCACGGTTCGATCAACCTGATAAGCTTCACAACGCATGAATAAAATATTTTTAGTACTACGGTAGCAACTTGCCCGTGCAAAAACTGACTGACCTGGCTTTGCCGAACACATATAATCAACACGTAGATCTAAGGTAGGGCAAAGTTCAAATTCAGGCATCGCACACAACACTGCAGCACCTGCTGTGGTATCCATCAACGTCGTAATCGCGCCACCATGAATAACGCCTGATTCAGGGTTACCAATAATCTTTTCACTGTAGGGTAATTCGAGTATTAACTCGTTTTCTCGCGCTGAAACTACGGTGATACCCAGTTCACGACATTGAGCTAAAACATTCACAAAGCTATCTACTTGGGCAAATAATGCAGTTTCATCTCTCATATAGCCTTCTCTTTTAAACTTAAGAAACGCTATTATAGCGAACAAAGAAATTTGAACAAACATTTGTGAACTAAGTCACACTAAGAGACTGCCGGTTTAAGCGTTCGTTACGATAGATCGAGCTAGATTTTTCGGTCAATTGGGCGAATAGTTGCTCTATTCAACATTCAACGCCTCTTTATTAAATATAAATAATAGGGATCGAAAAATATGGCCGACATAGCGGTTTTACAGTAGAACAGTTTTAAATCCGACAGTCTCGTAACAATTACAGGTTAATCTTAATGCAACTCAAACGTTTTTTATTATTACTCACTACTTGCTTCGTCATCACGGGCTGCTCAGTAAATGCGGTCACGGGAAAACAGCAGCTGATGTTTACATCGATGTCAGACGACATTGGTATAGGTAAAGAACAATATAAGCCCGCACAACAATCCCAAGGCGGAATCTATTACCTCGATCCTAAACTAGGCGACTATATTAGTGCAGTAGGAAAAAAACTCGCCAAAGTAAGCGACCAACCAGAACTACCTTATGAGTTTGTCGTACTCAATAACTCAGTACCAAATGCCTGGGCACTTCCGTCTGGAAAAATTGCCATTAATCGAGGTTTATTAATTCAACTGGATAGTGAAGCGCAGTTAGCAGCGGTCTTAAGCCATGAAGTCGTCCATGCTGCGGCACGTCACGGCGCTCAGCGTATGCGAGACACAATGTTTGTTCAGGCTGGTATCGCTGGTTTAGGTTTAACCCTTGCTGACAATGATTATCGGAGCTTAATCATTGGTGGTGCAAGTGTAGGCGCCCAGCTGACGGTCGCTAAATATGGACGCGACCATGAACTCGAGTCAGACCAATACGGCATGAAATATATGGCAAAAGCGGGTTATGACTTACAAGGCGCTGTCGACCTACAAACACTATTTGTTAAGCTTTCAAAAGGTCAGAAAAGTTCATGGATTAATGGTTTATTTGCCTCACACCCTCCCTCTCCCGAGCGCGTTGCTGAAAATAAAAAACATATGCTTAGACTTCAAAATCAAGCGACTGGCTCATTTACGGGAAAGAAAGAATACCAAGCAGCCCTTGCCAATTTACGCAAGCAGCAGTCAGCTTACGATTTAGCCGATCAAGCTTCTCAAGCCTTAAATAAAAAACAAACCAACCAAGCCTTATCTCTCATTAATCAAGCCATTAACTTAGAGCCTAAAGAAGCACTCTTTCACTCAACAAAGGGACTAATTCTTGATCAGCAAAATAAACCTGACTTAGCACTAAAAGAACATGACCGTGCGACAGAGCTGTACCCTCAGCAGTTTTCCTATTTTTTAAATCGGGCAAACACACAGTTAGCACTTGGCAACTCGGCTGCAGCACAACAAGATTACCAACGTAGTATGAAGATGCTTCCAACGAGTACTGCGGCACTACAGTTAGGTCATTTATTTCAAAAGATAGGCAAGCAAAGCCAAGCTGTGTCTTATTATTCACAAGCCTCTAGTGCTCAAGGGAAAGCGGGACAATATGCTCGTTTAAATTTGGCTTTGTTAGAAATTCATGACAAGCCTGAAAAGTATCTGAGAATCAAACACCAACAAGACTCAAAGGGACCGCTTCTGTTAACTGTTGAAAACCTTAGCCCACTAACAATTAAAGAACTGACGCTCGTTAGTCAGCTATTCGACAATAAGCGAAACTTAATCAAAGAGGAATCATGGCAAATAGCAGAGCCAATCAAAGCAGGTGAACGAAGCCGCTACTTTCCTGTGCCAGTAAGTTATCATTTAAAACAAAACGAGCACGTTCAAACCAAAATACGGAAGGTTTTAGTTAATCACTCACGCTCTAATTGAAAGCCCGAAGTAAAAAGCGCAGCTTCTGTTTCATCTCTTGCGCGATTAGTTCAGGGCGCTCCTGCATAAAGCAGTGACCGCCAGGTACTTTAATAAAATCAAAGTAAGCATTGGCTTTTTGCACCTTCGGCATCGACTTTAAAACAAATGAATACGTATCCTCACCATAGAGTATTGTCATTGGTTTTTGTATAGATTTAATCGACTTCCATAAATTATGTGCATAAGCTGAAAAAACAGCTCCTTCAATTTTAGGGGGGCATTTTAAGTGTAAAGAGCCATCCTGATGTTTGGTCAATGCATGATCGATGTAAGATTGTAAGCACTCATCCTGCCAGCCTTTGAACGTGCCCCGCTGATAAAAATACGTCCATGCATCCTCCTCACTCGCCCAGGTCTTCGACCTTATTTTAGCTTGCTTCGCCAGTGGCATTTGCTTCATCAGCCCAAGATTTGTCATCACAGACATTGTTTTAGCTACTTTAGGCGAGCAGTAAACGGGGTCCATCAGCATGCCAAAATCGAACAAATCAGGATGTTTTGCCATTATCAGGGTCGACATGACGGCACCATAGCTATGACCTAGTGCTATTTTTGGCACACCCTCCCAAAGAGGCGCGTAGTGCTGCCACACGCGAGCAAAATTTCGCGCGCTTTTATTCCAGCCTGGATAAATTTCACCGGCATCGCTTTCGCCATGCCCCTGGCCATCACTAATAAAAAAGTCATAGTCATCTTGAAATTCAACCAATAAGCGCTCGAACGTTAACCCACTGAACCCGGTTCCATGAATAAAATGCAATACAGGCTTACCGCTCGGTATACTGTGATAACCCCTAACGGTAAAACCAGCAGGTAGTTTATATTCCCAGGTTTGTAACCCTTGAATAATGCTCAAAATTAACTCCATTGCTGTTCAAATGCTGCGTTAATGTCGCTAAATTAACACTAGGATAAGCCTGATCTCGCATCAAGTGGATAAATCGAAGGGTGATAAATGCATCAAACCAAGTATGAAAACCTTGCACAAACTGCGCTTGAGTCTTCTTTTGACTTAAATGCTCAAACTGTTTCTCTACCTTTAATGATCTAAGGGTTGAGATAACATATTCTGCCCTCTGGGTAGGCATTTTATCGCGAAGCTGATGAAATAATACCTCTGCCGACGCAATGGACTGTTCGGCCTTTGATACGATCGCCAACAATTGCTTTAAGACACTGAATATCTCAGGGTGATAAAAAGTGTAAGTTGAAATAGGGTCATCCATTTCTTGTAATTTAACCAGTGCAGGACCTGTTCCAAAGGGTACCCGATGACTCGGACGCCCAGAAATATTGATCACGGGACTTTCAAGGCTCAACACACGACCAACTTTGGCTAGCTTGTTAAGCAAATAAAAATCTTCTGCCCCCGACCTTTTTGGCATTCCTCTTACTTGCGCATAGCCGAGTGGTGTCACAGCGATTAATGAACCAATGGTATGAAAAGCATAAGGTGAACCGGCCCATTTAAGCTGGTCTACATAGTAACGTAAAGACAAGTCATACAAGGCCATCGACTGCTCATACCCTTTTTCAGCATGATGCTCAAAAGGGTAAATTATGGCAGACGTAGATTCTTCAGGAACTGGGACATTAAAATAGTCTTGAGGAAGCACCACATCAGCATCACTACTATGAAGCCAAGCGACCTTCTTACCACTATTGTCATTTTGATGATCAATCAGCTTTAATCCAAAATCCATCCCCAGCTTTCGAGCTAAACCCACCCCCTGCTTTGCAGGTATCGTGCATCCTGCTGTACACCGATCTAGAATATAAAGCCCTAAACACTCATTTACTTGAGCAAAATAAACACCACTACTTTGCTCCGCATTTTGATCTAATTCTTGCGCATTTAATGTGTCTATAAAGTAGCTCATCGCGCAGAGAGTACGCTGTTGCTCATCTGTTTGAGCGTTATCCGGACTGTTAAACACCCAGATCATGACAATTTTCTTTGGGTCGTTTAATGCTAGGAAGCGTTTTAGGTTTTCAATGGGTTCGTCAAAGATAGGGAGAACAAGCACCGACTCAAATTCAGGAGCCTGCACAAGACTGATCGGTTGAAGCGCTGGCTCAGCATAGGTAGAAAGATACTTCTTTATCGTTTTATCTAGTTGGTTCAAAACTTACCAGCTATGTTCAATAATCATAGCAAGCCGTTTTTTTTGTTTCGCTATGTCTTCATCACTAAAGTGCTTTGCTGGCACTTTACCCCACACGGGTGCAGGCCACGCTATATCGCCTTCAAAACGCACCACATGATGAATATGCAACTGACTCACAACATTACCCAGAGCTGCGGTATTGAGTTTGTCGCCCTGATAAATAGCCATCAAAGCTTCACTCAAGAAAATAGATTCGGCATCAAGCTGCTCACGCTGAGCTTTATCGAGATGATAAAGTTCGGTTGCACCTTCAATTCGGGGAATTAAGATGACCCATGGAAATTGCGAGTCATCCATTAATTGAACATCGCAAAGTGGCCAGGATGTTAGATTAATGGTGTCATTTTCGAGTCGAGCGTCTAATTTAAACACCGTACCACCCTCGTGTCAGAAAAAATTCTTTAAGCTTTTCGTGCCTGCCAAGTTGCTTCCCAATCCAAAGCAGATTGAACAATCACGCCTAAGTCATCATGGTCAGGCTTCCAGCCAAGAACTTTCTTGATTTTAGTATTATCAGCCATCAACGCATCCGGGTCGCCAGCTCTACGTTCAACCTGTTCAGCAGGAAAGTCCTTACCTGACTTTTCTTTCACCATATCAATCACTTCTTGAACCGTAAAACCACTACCATATCCACAATTAAGTATTTGTGATTCACCGCCTTTTGACATGTAATCTAAAGCCATGACGTGCGCTTTCGCTAAATCATCGACATGGATATAGTCACGAATACAGGTGCCATCTCGTGTTTCATAATCTGTACCAAACACTTTCATCCCTTCCCGTGCCCCGGTAACACACTCACACGCTACTTTGATCAAGTGAGTGGCTTCTGGTGTCGCCTGCCCTAGCCTGCTCGTTAGGTCTGCGCCTGCCACATTAAAATAACGCAAAATCACATGATTAAGATTCGATGCAAATGACAAATCACGAATCATTTGTTCACTCATCATTTTAGACGCGCCATATGGATTAATTGGTAGTAAAGGCATATCTTCTGTTAGTACTTTCTCATCCGGCATGCCATATACAGCAGCAGTAGACGAAAATACCATGTAAGGCGTTTTATGCTTTTCAATAATACCCAGTAGGTTTAATGTATTACGGGTGTTGTTACGATAATACTTAAGCGGGTTTTCAACTGACTCAGGCACTACAATGTGTGCAGCAAAATGTAATACGGCTTCAAAATCATGTTCTGTAAAGACCTGATCAAGCTTTTCTGCGTCAGCCACATCACCCACAATCAACTGTCCATAAGTAACAGCCCATTCATAGCCTGTTGAAAGATTGTCGTATACAACAATATCATGCCCTGCTTCACCAAGCTGCTTCACAACATGACTACCGATATAGCCTGCACCACCTGTTACTAATACTTTCATTCTTCCGGGTTCCCTGTATTGAAATGCTTTCGTTTAAGAAATCGATATTTATAATGCATGCGATCAATTCTTTGTGCGAGCGTTGATTTTAATCTGTTTTTTCTGTTCACGTCTAAATACAAAAAAATCACTCATTATTTTACTGCACTCATCTGCCAATATCCCTTCAGCATAGACTATATTTGTGTTCATGGAAGGGTGTTCAAATAAGTTATTTTGACTAACGACTGCACCTGCTTTGGGTTCTCTTGCGCCAAAAACAACTCGCGCAATTCGGGCATGAATCAAAGCCCCAACACACATTGTGCAGGGTTCAATGGTGACATATAAAGTCGCACCAGAAAGGCGGTAATTGCTTTCATTTTTGGCAGCCTGTCGCACGGCATTTATTTCGGCGTGTGCACTTGGGTCACAACTACTAATCGGACAATTCCAAGCTTCGCCCAATACTATGCCGTCACGTACGACTAAGGCACCGACTGGCACCTCACCTTCTTGTGCAGCATGGCTAGCTAATTCAAGCGCACGACGCATCCATTTTTCATCTTGCGCTTGCTCTTTCAACTGTTCTTTCAAGACCAAAACCCCAAGTTCAATCTTTTTACCAAAAAGTCGTTTATTCCCACTCAATCGTTGCAGGCGGCTTTGATGAAACATCATAAGCGACACGTGAAATACCCGATATTTCATTGATGATTCTGCCGGATACAAGCTCAAGGAAATCATAAGGTAAGTGCGCCCAACGCGCAGTCATAAAGTCAATGGTTTCAACTGCTCTAAGCGTTACCACATACTCATAACGTCTTGCATCGCCCACAACGCCTACTGACTTCACCGGTAAGAATACAGCAAATGCCTGACTGGTTTTATGGTATAAATCAGCTCGGTATAGCTCTTCAATAAAGATTGCATCGGCTTCACGTAGAATATCAGCATATTCTTTTTTCACTTCACCCAATATGCGCACACCTAAACCTGGCCCAGGAAATGGGTGACGATAAACCATGTCGTACGGCAAACCTAATTCCAAACCGATCTTTCGCACTTCATCTTTGAATAATTCGCGTAAAGGTTCAACCAATTTAAGCTTCATATCATCGGGTAAGCCACCCACATTATGGTGCGACTTAATCACATGCGCTTTACCAGTTTTTGATGCCGCTGACTCGATCACATCAGGATAAATAGTACCCTGTGCCAACCATTTAACATTATCAATTTTTACAGACTCTTCATCGAACACTTCAATGAATGCGTTACCAATGACTTTACGCTTTTGCTCTGGATCACTAACGCCTTTTAGACGAGACAAAAATAATTCTGCTTTATCGGCGCGAATAACTTTAACACCCATATTATCCGCAAACATTTTCATCACTTGGTCGCCTTCATTTAAACGGAGCAAACCGTTATCAACAAATACGCACGTTAGCTGATCACCAATCGCTTTATGAAGCATCGCTGCAACAACAGATGAATCAACACCACCCGATAAGCCTAGTAATACATGATCAGTACCTACTTGCTTACGAATCGTTTCAATCGCATCATCAACAATCTGGCTGGGTGTCCATAAAGCATCACACTCAGCAATATTCAAAACAAAGTGCTCTAAAATACGCTCACCTTGAAGGGTGTGTGTTACTTCTGGATGAAATTGTACACCATAGAAGTTCTTCTCTTCATGATACATACCTGCGATAGGGCAAGAGTCTGTTGAAGCCATCAATTCAAAGCCTTCCGGCATACTGATTACTTTATCGCCATGACTCATCCAGACATCTAACAAGTCATTCCCGTCCTCATCAACATGGTCTTTTATATCAGCCAATAAAGCTGAATTACCACGTGTATTGATTTGAGCATAACCAAACTCATGTACATCGGAACCTTGGACTTTTCCGCCCAGTTGTTCTGCCATGGTCTGCATACCATAACAAATACCAAGCACAGGGATCCCTAAATTAAAAACACTCTCTGGCGCACGAGGGCTACCAGCGGTGGTAACTGACTCAGGACTTCCAGCTAATATAATTGCTTTTGGTTGATACGCTTTGATTTCTTCATCGGTCATATCAAAAGCACGAATTTCACAGAACACGCCAATTTCACGTACGCGACGTGCGATCAGTTGCGTGTATTGAGATCCGAAATCAAGAATTAAAATACGGTGAGCGTGAATATTCTGGTGATCAGTACTTTGTTTATCAGACATAGAAGCGTTTAAACCTTTTATAAACACAAAACGGGGCGCTCGAATGAGTCTGCCCCGTGAATCAAAAATTAGTATATTTGTCTTACCTTTTGCTAGCCTACTTTTAACGATAGGCTAATAAAAAGTCAGTACGATGAATTTCCGCTTTCGGCGGAAACAACATACTAGAACTTAACCAACACGGTAGTTGGGCGCTTCTTTAGTAATGGTGACATCGTGTACATGACTTTCTTTCATACCTGCTGAAGTAATACGTACGAACTGAGGCTTGGTACGCATATCCTCAATCGTAGCACTTCCGGTATAGCCCATACTCGAACGCAAACCACCCATCAACTGATGAATAATAGCAGTCATCGGACCTTTACATGCAACACGACCTTCGATGCCTTCAGGTACAAGCTTATCAACGCCTGACTTTATATCCTGAAAATAACGATCACTCGAACCTTGAGACTGCCCCATTGCTCCCAACGACCCCATACCACGATATGCTTTGTAGCTTCGGCCTTGAAATAGTTCAATTTCACCAGGTGCCTCATCGGTACCCGCCAATAAACTACCTACCATAATACTATGAGCACCCGCAGCAATTGCCTTTGCAATGTCACCTGAAAAACGAATACCGCCATCAGCAATCACTGGAACATCACGACCCTCTAGGGCTGTAGATACGTCTGCAACCGCTGAAATTTGAGGAACACCAATACCAGCAACAATTCGAGTGGTACAAATTGAACCAGGGCCAATACCAACCTTAACGCCATCTGCACCAGCGTCTGCCAATGCAATCGCCGCTTCGGCAGTTGCGATATTTCCGCCAATTACCTGCAGTTCAGGGTATGTTTCTTTTACCCATCGAACACGGTCAATCACGCCTTTCGAATGTCCGTGAGCAGTATCAACCACAATCACGTCCACACCCGCAGCCACTAAAGCTTCAATTCGGTCTTCAGTACCTACGCCTGTACCAACAGCAGCACCAACACGCAGCTGACCAAACTCATCTTTAGAGGCGTGTGGAAAATCTTTAGATTTTTGGATATCTTTAACTGTTACCAAGCCTTTTAATTCAAAGTCGTCGTTTACCACTAAGATTTTTTCAATACGGTGCTTATGCAACAAATCTTTAATTTCTTTCGATGTAGCCCCTTCTTTCACTGTCACCAAGTTATCTTTTGATGTCATGATTTCAGATACTTTTGTATCTAAACGGCTTTCGAAACGAATATCTCGCCCCGTCACAATTCCGACTAGGTCTTTACCGTCAACTACAGGTAGTCCAGAGATCTTATTCGCCGCAGTTAATTCAAGCACTTGCCTGACAGAAGTAGAAGGCGTGACCGTGATAGGGTCTTTCACCACACCACTTTCAAACTTCTTTACAGCACGAACAGTCGATGCTTGTTGCTCGATCGTCATATTTTTATGAATAATCCCGATTCCACCTTCTTGAGCCATCGCAATAGCAAGTGGCGCTTCTGTCACCGTATCCATTGCAGCAGAAACAAGCGGAGTATTTAGGGTTATTTTACGAGTAAGACGCGTTTTAAGCGTAACTTCGTTAGGGAGTATGTCTGAGTAACCAGGTAGTAAAAGAACGTCATCAAACGTCAGTGCGTCTTGTGCGATCCGCAACATATAGCCAGCCTTCTATGCCGAGATAAAACGCGCCATTATACGGCCTTACACAACTCCCGTAAACGTTAATTTCATCACTATTAAGAATAGCACCCTTTTTTACCCGCTATTCTTTTCTAAACTATTAAGCAATGCGCTAAGTATTAAGTGTTCTTGGACGTCACAAATTCCCCGTTATATCCTATTAAAAGATATTCAAGAGGGAGGTGTATAATGTCTGTAGCTCCAAGAGTTGAAGCACACCTATCAAGAGTCGGTGTTAATTATGACTTAATCCAACACCCTGAAACTCACAGTAGTATTGAAACAGCTAGATCCGCCCATATTCCTAGCATTCAACTCGCAAAATCAGTGATGACTCATGACGGTGAAAACTATCGATTATGTGTCATACCCACGAACCACAAGCTGGTTATGTCATGGTTAAACCAGCATATGAAAGGCCACTATCGTCTTGTTCACGAAGATGAACTGAATGAATTATTTGACGACTGCCAACCTGGCGCCATTCCCGCTCTCGGTCAAGTGTACGGACTGCCGGTCATTTGGGATAACAGCCTCAAGCAGTTGAACGATATTTATTTTGAGAGTGGCGACCACCGAAGCTTGATTCACGTAAATCAAGGTTCTTTTATGCAATTAATGGGCTTACAAGATAATCATGCTATCAGTTGCCCATCCGACGATTTGGAGGGAAGTGCCTATTTTACACATTAGAAATAAAAGCCTTTCACGAACGTTGATAGCAGCGCTGACGTAAAGACTTTACCTTTCCCTCCTTGATGAGGGCTTGCGGCTTCTTTTGAGGCCGCTTTAATTTTTAGCCTCAACGATATAACCTAATAATCTAAATTGCACCAAATGCATATTCAACTACAATAATAGCTATATTCATTTCTGTCTTCTCACTTTTCTCGACAAACATATAAACATGCAATATTGGAATAAAACGTTCTCTATTATTTATCGCGCCATCCGTCTAACAGCAGGACTAGCACTCTGTCAGTCAACACTGGCTTCTAACCTAGAGGAAAGTGTTAGTGAAGCCACCTTAATGCAGCAACAAGGTGCAACATCACAAGCTGTTATTCTAAAGAGCCAAGACACGACACAAAAATTGCTCGCCGAGTACCAAGCCCTCAATAAAGAACTTGATCAACTAAAGATCAATCAAGCGCATTTGCAACAAACGCAAACACAGCAAATGTTGTCGATGCAATCACTGCAGAAACAATTAAATACAGTCGAAACCACTGAAAAATCGATCATTCCCCACTTACTGTCAATGATCGATTGGCTTGATCACTTTATCGCCCAAGATATGCCCTTTCATTTCAAAGAGCGCCAACAACGTATTAATTATTTAAAGACCAGCATTGTCGACCCTCACACCAGTCTACCGGAACGTTACCGCAGAGTATTAGAGGCATACCAAATTGAAAGTGAGTACGGTTACACCATTGAGGCCTACCCTAAAACTATCAATCTGACCAACTCACCTTTGCACGTCAAGTTATTAAGAGTTGGTAGAATCGGCCTTTATTCTCAAAGCGAAGATGGTCAGCACAACGGTTATTGGAATCACAAACAAGGGGCTTGGCACAATGCTTCAACAGATCCTGCATTAGACATCGAAGATGAAATAAAACAAGGGTTATTAATTGCTCAAAAACAACGCCCACATTCTTTATTGTCGCTACCCGTCATAAAATAGATTAACCAGGCTACCACATGAATTTTTTCAGTTTCATCACACTTACCTTCATTGTTTTGCTTCCTTCAACGAGTGTTGCGACTCAAACAACAAGTACTGCGACACAAAATGAGCTCAACACTCTTTTTGAAATGGTAAAAGAATCTCGCCAAACCCAACAACAGCTTAATAAGACCAGAGAACAACAGTTTTTAGCAGAACAAACGCACCAGCAGCAACGCGTGAACACCCTGAATGAAGCGCTGATTACAAAGCAGAAGGTCTATAAAAAACAACAGCAACAGGTGACCAACAACGCAAAAGAAATCACCCAGCTTCAAACGCAACTTAATGAAAGAACACATTCACTTAAAGATTTGTTTTCAGCTTGGAAACAAACGACCCAAGAAACACTTGAGAACCAAAGAAACTCATTACTATCTGCGCAGTTCAAAGAACAAATCACTCAACTAAACACCCTGCTTGACAAGCAAGAACTTCCAGAATCCAGTGATTTAGTGACCTTAAAAAACATACTTCAGCAAGACATCGCCAACACAGGTCAAGTCACGCAATACCAAGGCATGGTCACTCAATTAAGTGGTAAAAGTACTTCAGAGAATATCCAGAGAGTAGGCCCTTTCACGGCGACAACCGACACACAGTTTTTAGTTTATGATGCGAGAGATCAATCATTAAAAACGGCTGCAAGACAACCTGACCAAGCTTATTTAGATATTATCGAAAGCAACGCATCCACGACCGTCATCGACCCTTCCAGAGGCGTCGTACTACAACGACTAGCGCTAAAACCAACGCTATTAGGACGAATCCAACAAGGCGGAATCATTGGATACGTGATCATTACTTTAGGCATCATTGGTCTTTTACTTGCGGCATTTCGATGGATTGATATTGGCCAGATACGCCTCAAAATAAAGCAACAGCTTAAAACACCCGAAATACCCGACCCTAAAAACCCTCTAGGGCGTATTCTTGGGGTGTATCACGACAACCCGAAAGATCAAATTGATAGCCTTGAAGTCAAACTACAAGAGGCCGTTTTACAAGAAGTACCCAGACTGGATCAAGGATTAGGCGCCATTAAACTACTCGCTGCTGTTGCACCACTACTCGGTTTACTTGGAACTGTCGTTGGCATGATCAACACATTTCAGACCATCACGCTCGTCGGCTCAACCGACCCTAAGCTGATGGCGGGAGGCATATCACAAGCGCTAGTTACCACCGTGTTAGGTTTAGTCGTTACTGTACCCCTACTCTTTTCTCACAGCTTTGTTTCATCTCGCGTCAGAATGCTCGTGGTATTATTAAGCCAACAAAGTTTAGGCATTATCGCTCAAGCGATGGAAGGACAGCCCGAGAATACAAGAGAGAAAACAAGCGAGAGAAACCATGTTTAGCGACCTCCTCCCATCCATCCATCACCTATTTAATCAGGGCGGTAATGTACTTTGGGCGATTGCTGCGGTTGCCTTAGTGATTGTATTTCTGGCGACTGAGCGATTTTTATTCATAACAGTCAGCTTCAAAAAACAGAAGCTCGATATTATTAGGAAATGGCACCATCGAGACGACACACACTCCTGGTTTGCCTACCAAATAAGAGAATCAATTTTGGCAGACAACAACCTCCAGCTAAATAATGCTTTGTGGCTGATTAAAGCCTGTGTACTTGTTTGCCCATTATTAGGGCTACTCGGCACGGTAACCGGCATGATTTCAGTATTCGACGTACTATCATATTCAGGCACAGGCAACCCTAGACTGATGGCTGCTGGTATATTTCAAGCAACAATCCCGACGATGGCTGGCATGGTGGTAGCGATTATCGGCCTAGTATTACGCCAACAAGTTCTTAGACTCGTTCGAAAAGCGCATAGTCAACTCGCGCAACAACTACACTTTGAAAGCACTGCCATGAACAGCACCTCAAAAGTCACGAAGGGAGCCTCATAGTGCGACATCGCTTTCCTTTTTATCGAAATGAAGACGAAGAAGCTGAAATAAACATGACACCTATGTTGGATGTCGTGTTTATCATGCTCATTTTCTTTATCGTCACTACCAGCTTTGTCAGAGAAACTGGCGTTGAAATAAACCGGCCCCTTGCTGAGTCATCCGAAAAACTTCCGCAAAATGCGATCTTAATTGCGATCACTGAGCACAGCCAAATTTGGATCGACCGGCGTCGTATCGACAAACGCGCAGTCAGACGTAACATCGAACGTTTATTGGCAGAAAACCCCGATAGTAGTGTCGTAATACAAGCAGACCAAAGTGCACCGACAGGTACGTTAATTACAGTATTGGATCAGGCTAAACTCGCTGGCGCTAAGAAAATCGCCGTCTCCAGCAATCAAAGGCAATCAAGTTGATGCGGTTCGCCATTTCTGCCCCTGTCGCGCTACTATCACTCGTGTTGGTTTTGTTATTAATGGCACAACTCATTCAACCCAATGTGACCGCTACACCTTTTTCAAATAAACTAACGCCCATTGATTTTTTCCGCACATCACCGGCTAGCAACCCCAACAACCAAACACCCAAAGAAACCAAAAAAGAAACGATACCAAAAGAAGAGCCGGCTCCACTTCCGCCCGTCACACAAGAACTAGTAATACCCCAAAACATCCCCATAATTGAAAGTGAAGCGATCAGCCTACCAAAAGCCCAATTTTCAACCTCAACACCACTCCAAAGTCTAAGTTATGAAGCCAATCCAAAACTATCCCCTAGTCAAGCATTACCAAATCGGCAGCCGAATCACTTAGCGAGCGAATTTAGCACCAAATTTACTGAAAACTTATTCCCACTTCACACACCAGACCCCCTATACCCCAGACGTGCACGTAAAAGAGGCATCGAAGGCTGGGTAAAAACAGGTTTCACCATACGGCCCGACGGAAGTGTTAGTGATATACAAATATTAGAGTCTGAGCCTGCGGGCATTTTTGATAGCATCACTCTCAGAACAGTTTCTAAATGGAAATTCAAACCACAACTTTTAAATGGAAAGCCAGCAGTCCGAGAAGTAGAAAAAATCATACGGTTTAATCTACAGAAATGAATATCTTATCGCCTTTTTTACTTACATTAATCACCCTATTTACTTTTGCTGAACAGGCCCACTCCGCTGAATTTTCTATTCCAGAAGAAGCTTACACTCCCACGGCTAATAGCAGCCCAGCCCACAACAAACAAAAGAACCAACAATCACGCTTAAGTGAAATTGCATATCGACAATTTCAACCCATTCAAAAACAAATATCCGCAGGAAAATATGACCAAGCGCTAAACGCTTTAAACCTACTGGCAAAACGCTATCAAAACAAACCCTACGTTGTTTCGCTTGCCATGAACTCAGCGGCTTATATTTACATCGCACAAGAAGCCTATCCAAAAGCAATGACCTGGATGACCCGCACACTCGTACTTTCTGCGTTGAGCACAAAAGAATTACAAACAATTCGACACGATTTAAGCCAACTACAACTACAAGTAGAGCAATACCAAAACGCTGCCAACACGATGAACGACTGGTTAAAAGCTGCCAAACCCTCTGAAATAAACGTTGCTGACTATCAATTTTTAGCGATTGCAGAATTCCACCTTGAGCATTATCAAGCATCAAAACAAGCCGCGCATCAAGGCCTATCACTCATTAAACAACCTTCCGAGCCGCTTCATCAACTATTGCTATCGTGCAACCTTGCTTTAAAAGATTATACCAATGCCAACAAAACGCTTATGACTCTAGTCAAACTCAACCCAGCCAAAAAGAACTACTGGCAACAATTAGCAGGGGTTTATGATGTACTAGAACAACCAAAAAAAGCACTCGCTATATTTCAATTAATGGCACAGCGAGCAATGCTCAACTCCGAAGCAGAACGAACCCAATACATTCAACGCTTAATTCACCAAAACAACTCATTTAAAGCCGCCAGCCAGTTAAACCAATATATACAAGCAGGTGATGTTAAAAATTCAACAATTAATCGTCTGCTACTAGCAGACGCATGGGAGCATAGCGGAGAAAATAAAAAAGCGCTTGAGCAATTAAAAAACCTGCCACCAAAACAAGCACTTTCCCGCTTGGTACGAATTTACGCCAGCGAACAACAATGGCAAAACTTAGCAGAAGTGCTAGAGCCTAAAATAAAAGATCCCGTCACTTCAAATAACGAATCGCTCTTCTTACAATTAGGCTATGCATTCAACAAACTTGGCAAATTTGAAAAGGCTACTCAGGTCTTTTCTAAACTTGTTAACGCAAAAGAAACCAGTAAAGACACAAAAAAATCAGCCAACGACTGGTTGGCTTATTTAAAAGCGCAATGAATGAAAGTTAGCGCAACTAACTTTTTGAACAAAGGGGATTCAGCGTCAGTAAAAATCATCAAATACTGCCTTTGCCCTTCCATCACAATTCAACAATCATTTAGTAATCGGAGGTATTTAAAAAATTGTGCCTACTACCTATTCTAGGTATGTGTTAATCGTCAGCTTTAGGTAATTTACTTTCACTTGTAATGCTCAACAACTCTGCATTCGTTGGGAATTTCTCAAGTAACTCAATAAGTTTCCTAGCGCCCTCTGCAGGCTTAAGATTGGTAAGCCCCCTACGCAAAGCCCTTATACTTTGGATATCTTTCGCATTTAGAAGAAGCTCCTCACGACGCGTGCTACTTTTAGCAATATCCAGCGCGGGAAAAAAACGCTGATCCGCAGCCTCCCGAGACAAAACAATTTCCATATTACCCGTACCCTTGAACTCCTCAAATATCACTTGGTCCATTTGGCTTCCCGTATCAACGAGTATGGTCGCTAGTATGGTAAGCGACCCGCCATTTTCAATATTTCTAGCTGCGCCAAATAGTTTTCGTGGTATTTCCATGGCTCTTGCGTCAATCCCACCCGACATGGTACGACCGCTGCTCTTTCGCTCTGCATTATGTACTCGTGTGAGCCTTGTGAGAGAATCAATGACAATCATTACATTGTGACCTTCACCAGCTTCCTGGATGGCGGTGTCAAGAAGTTCATTGGCCACACGAACGTGTTGGTCATAGCTATCATCTGAGGATGAGGCATGCACTTGTGCCGGCACGCTGCGCTTAAAATCAGTCACTTCTTCCGGTCGCTCATCAATGAGTAACGCATAAAGCTTTATCTCAGGATAAGCTTCCCCCACCGCCTGGCAAATATGTTTTAACATGGTCGTTTTCCCACAGCCGGGTGGAGCTACAATCAAACCACGCTGCCCCATTCCAATTGGCGCGACCAAATCAATCGCTCTCGCAGTGAGTTGCTGAGAGCCTAATGCTAAGCTAATGCACGGAGAAGGATGGATAGCTACACCATTTAAAAAACGCTTTTTAGGGTCATCATGAGATTCATCCTTGGCCACCTCATCTACTTGTTTAGAATTTTTATTTTTTTTTACTTTCAAACTTAATATTTTTCTCGTCATGATATCGATTTATAGCTCTAGAGGATTAAGAATTTATCGTCGTGTTTACATTAGTTTAACGTAGCTAGCCCCGCAGCAGCTATTAGTTTTATACCGCATATTATTCCATAGAAAGTTGGGGTCAGTGAAAATGGAACTTACTAAATGTAATTATATAGGGTGTGCTTGCGCACCAATGATGCTTTACATCGTGTTTTTGGTTCGCAGGCACACACTATATAAATAGTATTAACAACCAAATAGCGGGTTGACGCTTATGTAAATGCCTGTGTCCAGAGTGAAAATTAAGTTGAGTGCCTGCTCTGAAACGCTAAGAATCTGGTGACGCAATTAATTGAATTGATGTAGTAGAAATTTGAACATAAAAAAGATATCGCTTTAACGTATTACAATGAGCTTTAAATGCTTGGCTAGGTCACCCAATTACCTCTCGTAATCCACGCCTAGCCGCTCGATCGACCAGACTGAAGAGTTGATCAATTTTATCTTTCTCACTTGAGATTTTATGGCCTTTTACTTTTACAAAGATATATTTATTTGAGGTACAAATACTAGAACTACAGCTGGTAAAGCTATGGGGACAGTCATCGATTAACTGGTAAAACTCCTGATATAACTCAGCATTCGACAGCGGTTGATGATTTCGAGAAATATAATTATTTGACTCTAATCGGGCTCGCCGGGCAGGCAGAGTAATAATATTTTGTGAATCAGTATAAACAGTCAGAACAATATCTTTGCCATTATCTTTCGTATTCACCTCATTCACCGCCCATAATAGGGTTTGTAGCTCTAATTTAGTGGAACTGGTGTTATCGAATCGCTTCAGCTTCACCTTATCATGAAGTGAGTCTATTGACGCATTGATATCCGATAATAACAGGTACGCGCCCATCCCAAATTTTGATTGAGTATGTACACTGCCATCAGTGAAAAGATGTAAACGCGGCATAATTTGATAAGCCTTTAGTTGCTTTGGCAAACAATAGCCAGCCAGGGCTGTTCATGCCGAGGCTTTCCCTCTGGCCTGTAATAATGATCTAAAATACTAAAACCCGCCTGTTCAAGATAGAACTGGCTCTGCTCAAACTCCATATAATGACCGTAACGTTCTCCTTGCCACCCTTCGGCATCGCCTCGCGGATTGGATGTAAATAGAATGCCTTGCGGTTTTAATGCCCGATGGCAGGCCGCCAACACGCGAGGAAGCTCTTGGCTGGGAACATGAAACATTGAGGCATTGGCATAAATACCATCAAAGCTGCCTGAAGCCAAATCAAGATTTAAGAAATGTTGATGCAATACGGTGCAACCGCTGTACTGCTGAGCCATAGTGCAAAAGGCTTCACTGCCATCTAAACCGATTGACCGGTGACCGAGTTGTTTAAACATGGCTAAATCTCGTCCTGGGCCACAACCAAAATCGAGAATATCCAGCGCTCTGCCCTTGGGCAGTACTTGCAAAAACGCATTGGTATTTTGGCTAACATCGTGATCACGGGTGCCTTGCCAAAAAGATTCTGCGTTAAACTCATAATGATTGATAGTAACCCGCTGAATCTCATCGTTGATGATTTGATGCTTTTTGTTTGACATAGTAGATTTTCAACCAGCTTCTTTTATTTGATTTTCAGACTTCAAGGTAATCTCACCAATAAACATGATTGAGCAAAAGCACTCCCTTTCCATATCTAGTTTTCATTCGCCATAAACAAAAATTTCATTCAGAGCAATGTTAAACGTATCATTTACTGAATCAGTATAAGCAAATATAAGACTATTTTTGCTTAAGTTTAGCTTTAGCCACTAAGGCTTAGTGTTATATTTTTATATAGCGAGTCTTGGGTATGTTCTTTAGAGACGCCCTTTGCCTGAGAATTCAGTCGGCTCCTTCGGTATTGCCGTCCGCCTTATTAGCATCAAACTCCATTTCTGCACGTTTTGCTTTAGAGATATACGTGGGCTTGTTCTTAGGCGCTAGCTTGGCTTTTTCTTTTTTAGTACGTTTTTTAAGAATGGTATTCATCTTTTTCTTGCGGTTCATATCAAATCTCGTAGCTTGGATTTTTTCAGCGTTAATGCAGATTAACGCTCTAAGCATCAACTATATATTAACTCATAACGTAAGTGACGTGATTCCAATTACAATCGCTTTCAACTTAAGCAGCGGCTTATCGAAGCTCAATAAGGTATCGCTTTAAGAAAAATCTCCATTTTATACACCAGTAACGCTACTAATAATAAAGACTATACACCCTAATAGCTTTATAGCTGACTCTTAGGGTTTGAATTCTCAAGAGTTTGCTGAAAGAATGAAAAGCAACTAAAGTTAGTAAAGAACGTGATATCACTAGCCCTTTGGTATTTATTTAAGATGTAGCTGTTGGGAACGATATGAACAGATTAATTTCTTTCGCGGATACCTTAGCAACAATATTATGTTTAATCCTTATCAGTACTCACTTAGCAGCGCTGGAGTTCGTTCGTTACCCTCAACCAGTGCAGGCTTATAAAGAGCATAATATCTACCCTCTGTCTTTGCTAAAATTAGCTATTTCAAAAGTTGAATCAAATTATCAGCTGGCTCCCTCTGACATTTTTATGAATCAAGGTCGCGCTTTAAAGCAGTTAGCTGCTGAAGTTGATATAGAAATCCTCTGGACAATGACCTCAGAAGAGCGTGAGCAAGCATTAAATGCAATCAGAATACCGATATACAAAGGTTTAATCGGCTGGCGTTTATTTTTAGTTAACGCTAACCCTAATTTTGATTTAACAAAGCCTCTTGCATTAGTAAAAGCGAAAAAATTAAATATAGTACAAGGGCACGATTGGCCTGACACAGCCATTCTCAGGCATAACCAATTTAATGTTCAAACGGGCCCAAATTATGAAGGGCTGTTTAAAATGCTCCAATACCAGCGCGCCGATTTATTTCCTCGATCAATTATTGAGGTCTGGGATGAATTGAAAGTAAATTCCGTTTCAAATATTAAATTAGAACAACACACACTTATTAGCTACCCAACGGCGTCATATTATTTCGTTTCCAAGAACAATAAAGCACTCTCTCAAGCGATAGGTCAGGGATTAGAAATAGCCTTGAAAGATGGCAGTTTCGATGCGCTTTTTCAGCTACATTTTTCAAAAATGATTAAGAAAGCAAAGCTTGATACCAGAACCCATTACCGCCTTAAAAACCCCTTATTGACAAAAGAAACTCCGCTCGATAATAAGCGTTTATGGTTTTCACCTAATTTGCATGAGAAATGAAACAATAACAAACGTCGATTTAATTAAGCGACATTATGTATTTGAAGACTTACGCTGGGGATGTGCATGCTAGTTTCTGAATTTAGACTTCTTGTAAAGCCAACTTACATATGGCGATGACTGTTATCCCCCCTATTCGTTTAAAGATAGCGGTCGATTAACTGGAATATATACCGTTATTTTGGAAAAAGTTTTTGAGAAAATGCCTGACTACAAAGTCAAGATGAGAGGTCTACCCTAGAAACGGGGGCTTAGTGAAATCGAAAAAACTGAAATATTTGCACTACTCCCCCTTACAAAAGAGTTAAAGAACGCCCTTTCATGGAATACGAAGAACTATCCTGAATGAAGAGCTTGTGGTGTATTGCCGACAAGATATTCTGGAAAAGGATCGCCCTAACTGGCCTAATGATTATTTTGGGTTAACAATAGGAAATAATGCAGGATTTTCGGCGGGAGGTGACAATTTTCTGGCCGCAGTTAAGGCTGGTGATATCAAAGTCCAAGAAACAAAAGGGACCCCGAAAAACCGGTAAAACTCATTGTAGGACGAGTGGACGGCTACATGAATGACGGTTTATCCATTCAATGGGAGCTTAAAAAACTAGCTAGCGAAGACCGCTATGACGGAAAAAGCAATATTAAAGGCGCGATCATAAGTGCCGAACAAGGTTTTTTAGGTTTCGTCACGGAAGGGTCGGCTTATTCATATAAGCATGATTTTAAGGAAAAATATCATGCAATTCTCAAAGAAATGAAACAGAGTGGAGAGATTGATAGAATAGTGAAACAATTTGTCGAATAATCTCGGATAAAATCTCCCATAGCAACAGGTAAATCTTCAGGTGCTATGGGCTATTGCATTAGAGACGTTGCGATCTAAAGCAAAGACTGGCATTGATGCCTCCAAAATTTAAAAGGCCCAACCAAACACCACTTACTTAAGGCATAAGTACCAGACATTTTAAGCGTCTAAGCGCATTTGTTGAATGAAATTCTCTAGGGCTTTGTTAAGGTGCAAAGTTTTTCTGTGAATTAAAAAAATTTCGATATGGGTACTGAGCAACGGGTGATCGATAACCCTTAAAGTTCCAAGCCTCAATTCTTCCTCAATACAACTTATAGGCATAAGGCTTAAACCGAAGTCGGCTTCGACTAAACGCTTTTGAGCAGTTAGACTGTCGACTGGCATCAGTTCCGCATCATCTAACCCAGCTTTTATCAGTTGCTTTTGAGTGAGTTGGTAAAATGAGTTTGTCATTTTCTTTTTGCTTTTTGCAAAGCTCAGAAACTTGCAGGATTGAAGTTGTTCTATTTTGAAGCCAGAGCGGTTTATCAAAGCAGTATCGTTCGCGCAAACCGTTACCATTGCTTCCTTTAGAAGCAGGTTAGACTGAATATCTGTGTTACTTTCTGGAAAATAACGCATCCCTAAATGAACCTCGCCACTTAAAACCAAGTCACTTACCTCATCACTTAAAGCTGTACGCAAATTAAGCTCTACTTTAGGATATGTTGCTCTAAAGGCTTTGAGTTTCTGGCTTAAATTTGTACTAGCAAGCGTGCCGACTACCGCAATATTAATGCTACCTAATGCTATATCATTATCTGTTTTTAGCGCATCCATACCATCTTTGATCGAAGACATGACCCTCATTGCATAGGGTAAAAATGTTTTACCGGAATCACTTAAAATAATACCTTTAGGCATGCGCTCAAATAAAGAAGCTTTTAATGCATGTTCTAATAATGCGATTCGTCGGCTTATAGCAGGCTGAGAAAGGTGTAAAGTTTCAGACGCTTTGGAAAAGGAGCCTGTTTTAGCGACGGCAATAAATGCTTCTAATTGACTGATTTCCATATTTACCAACCTAATATATAAAGACCTGATAAGGCCTATAGACTCTTTGCATTAGACGACAGGGGGGTGATGTCTTTAATATTTCATCACCTTCAATGAACTAAGAGATATAAACTATGCAAAAAATAGTATCTACCCCTAACCCTCCGTACTATGCAGTGATCGCGCCAACAGTGGTAGGCAAGGATAGCGCAGGATACCCAGAAATGGCAGAAAAGATGATGCAATTTGCCCAAGAGGTGGATGGGTTTTTAGGCATAGAGAGTTGTTTTCAGGGAAATTTCGTTCTTTCAGTCAGTTATTGGAAAACGCTGGAAGATATTCAAAAATGGAAGACAAGCAGTCATCACATGCTTGCCAAAGAGAATGGAAGAAAACGTTGGTTCAAAGAGTATTTTACTCGGATAGCAAAAGTCGAGCGAGACTACTAGACAATCAACACAAAATTTAAACGAGCCAAAGGCAAATAGCACTTACTTAGGTTATAAGTGCTATTTTATAAATAGTGGATAAATCAACCCAACAAGCTTCATAACATCTACCTTTGTTGGAGGGCATTACTCTTCACAACTAACTTTTATGCTACTCCAACAATGCTGGAGCCTATCCAGCAGTAACATTGCTATATTCTTGTTGTATTTGGGTTAACCCTGCTCTATTTAACTGCTTGGTCACAACTTTTAAGTAGGCTATTTCATCCTGCGCAATCAGTACAACTTCCTCCACACCCTTAATAAGACTTAATTCATCACTAATTAGTTGCGCCTTGGCATGGTCCATTCCGGTCATGGTGAGTGAAATACCGGTTTCGGGGTTGGGTTTTGTCATATTTCTTGCCCCCAAAAACCAAATAAAGCAAACCACTGAAACAAGATAATATACGCCTGATTCTTGATAGCTACTCACAACATAACCGCCTAGCACACCGCCCACAAAAGCACCGAAGAACTGACTGGTTGAGTAAATACCCATTGCAGTGCCTTTGTTGCCCGCGGGAGAGATCTTACTCACCAATGAAGGGAGACTTGCTTCGAGTAAGTTAAACGCCATAAAAAATAGAAAGAGGCTCAACCAAAAATACAAAAAGGAGTGCTGCGACCAGCTAAAACTAAATGAAGCGACACATAACAACAGAATAGCAAATAAGAAAACACCCTTCATTTTATTCTTTTTCTCGCCAATAATGATGAAAGGCACCATGGCAAAAAAAGAGGTGAAAATAACCGTTAAGTACACTAACCAGTGTTCACTTCCAGGCAATTTCAAATGGTTTTGTAATGACATCGGTACGGCTATAAAAACCGCCGTTAAGCAAAGATGAAGTGCAAAAATTCCGCCATCAAGACGAAGCAATTCTTTATTTCGCAGCACCTCGCCTATTTGGTCTTTAAATAAACGTACATTACGATTAGATTGACTTTGCACGGGAGAAGGTACAAAAAACATCAACCAAAATATACCAAATAAGGCTAAAAATGCCGTTAACCAAAAGATACCCTGCAAACCATAGACACCGCCGACTAATGGCCCCACAACAAGCGCAACCGAAAATGACATGCCAATCGACATACCAATAATAGCCATACCTTTCGTTCGACTCTCTTCACTGGTTAAGTCGCTCAGTAGCGCCATCAAAACACTGGCTATGGCACCCGCTCCTTGTAGAAAACGACCTAAGATCACACCATAAATATCAGTCGACACCGCGGAGAGTACACTTCCTAGAAAAAACAGTACTAACCCAAAAAATATCAATGGTTTACGGCCATATTTATCTGATAGCGCGCCAAAAGGTATTTGAAATAATGCTTGGCTCAAGCCATAAGCTCCTATCGCTACGCCCAACAATAAGCTACTCGCATTTTTTAGATCTTGCCCGTATAACATAAAAACAGGCAACACCATGAACAAACCCAACATTCGGGTGGAATAGAGTAAAGCTAGAGAAAAAACGGAACGACGTTCGCTTTTTGTCATCATTTATAATCCATTAGTCATATCGAAATAAAATCTCGCACATTCTATCACTATAATCTGGCCATACAATAACAGGCTCAACTAAGTGGATGTTGTTTAAGAAATAAGTGCTCTTTTTTGTACATTGTGGATGAACAATGTGAATCCCAACATAGCGCGTCACATCTGGTTTTGTTGGGGTTCGCGTTGCTCACCCCAACCTACAAGTAACTTTTGGCTACAATAAGTATCACTCCAAGTTCAACTCTTTATTACATCTGCGGTTAAAATTGTTATAATGCGCGGTTTTTAACCATGAGCCGAATTATTGATGGATACGATCCTTGTACGTGGTGCACGCACACACAACCTTAAAAATATAGACATCGATATCCCTCGCGATAAGTTAATTGTTATTACTGGTTTATCTGGCTCAGGAAAATCTTCTCTTGCCTTCGATACACTTTATGCAGAGGGTCAGCGACGTTACGTAGAATCACTTTCAACTTATGCTCGCCAGTTTTTATCGATGATGGATAAACCTGACGTTGATCATATTGAAGGTTTGTCACCGGCCATTTCTATTGAACAGAAGTCGACCTCTCATAATCCTCGCTCAACGGTTGGCACCATCACCGAAATTTATGATTATTTGCGCTTGTTGTTTGCTCGCGCTGGTGAACCACGCTGCCCCGAACACGATTTACCGCTGGACGCACAAATTGTCAGCCAGATGGTCGACAAAGTAGTGGGGCTCGAAGAAGGCAGCCGCTTAATGATGCTAGCGCCGATTGTGCAAAACAGAAAAGGTGAGCATTTACATGTATTTCAAGACCTTCTAAGCCAAGGATTTATTCGTGCACGTATTGACGGCATAATCACCGACCTGGATGACACTCCCTCACTTGAAAAAAACAAGAAACATACCATTGAAGTCATCGTCGACCGCTTTAAAGTACGCGAAGACATTCAACAACGCATCGCTGAGTCATTTGAAACCTGTTTAAACCTAACAGACGGTATCGCTATTATTGCGCCGATGGATTCAGATAGCCCACAAGAAGAGCTTATTTTCTCTTCACGCTTTGCCTGTTCGCAATGTGGGTATTCCATCACTGAGCTTGAACCTAGAATGTTCTCTTTCAACAATCCTGCTGGCGCATGTAACAGTTGTGATGGTTTGGGTGTTAATCAGTTTTTTGACCCAGGTAGAATCATTCAGAATTCAGCGATCACACTTGCCGAAGGTGCGATTAAGGGCTGGGATCGACGTACGGTTTATTACTTTCAACTTCTCAATAGTGTCGCTAAACATTACGGCGTTGAGATTGATACGCCTTTTGAGAAATTTACTGAAGAATTTCAGCAGGTACTGCTTTATGGCAGCCAAGATGAAGACATCGCCTTTAATTACGTGAATACGCGTGGCGACATGGTAGAAAGGTATCACGCATTTGAAGGCGTTATTCCCAATATTGAACGACGATACCGTGAAACAGAGTCCAATGCTGTTCGGGAAGACTTAGCTAAGTACCTGAACAAACAACCCTGCCCTAGTTGTCACGGCTCTCGATTGCGAGAAGCGTCCCGGCATGTATTTATTAACGAAGAAACCTTGCCCCAATTAACCTGTTTACCGATCGGTGATGCCTTAACATATTTTGAAGGCTTAGTACTCGAAGGAAAGCGTGGCGAAATTGCGGAAAGAATTGTTAAAGAACTACGTTTACGCTTAGAGTTTTTAGTCAACGTAGGTTTAGACTACCTAACACTTGAGCGTAGTGCCGACACCCTTTCTGGCGGAGAAGCGCAACGAATTCGTCTTGCAAGCCAAATTGGTGCGGGTCTTGTCGGTGTGATGTATATTCTAGACGAGCCCTCAATAGGCCTTCATCAGCGCGATAACGAGCGACTTCTAAAAACACTCACGCACTTACGCGATATTGGCAACACTGTAATCGTGGTTGAACATGATGAAGATGCCATACGTTTAGCCGATCATGTTATTGATATCGGCCCTGGTGCGGGTATTCATGGGGGCGAGATCATTTCTCAAGGCACTCCACAGCATGTGATGGATGATGAGAAATCACTGACTGGGCAGTATTTATCGGGTAAAAAAGAGATCTCGATTCCCGGAAACCTAACCCCCAATGACTTAAGTAAACAACTTGTTCTTAGCGGCGCAACAGGCAATAACTTACAAAACGTCACTCTGTCTATCCCGTTCGGCTTATTAACGTGCGTCACGGGTGTCTCGGGTTCGGGTAAATCAACCTTAATCAATTCAACTCTTTATCCTTTAGCGGCCACCGAACTCAATAACGCTACCACGCTGAATGCCAGTAAATATGACAAAATAGAAGGCTTAGACCTTTTCGACAAAGTAATTGATATTAACCAAGGTCCTATTGGTAGAACGCCTCGTTCAAACCCTGCTACGTACACCGGCTTATTTACTTCAATTAGAGACCTATTTGCAGGTACGCAAGAATCACGTTCACGCGGTTATAAAGCGGGACGCTTCAGTTTTAATGTAAAAGGCGGCCGCTGTGAAGCATGCCAAGGTGATGGCGTTACGAAAGTAGAAATGCACTTTTTGCCTGATGTATATGTGCCTTGCGACGTATGTAAAAGCAAACGTTATAACCGCGAAACCCTCGATATCAAATATAAAGGGAAAAATATTCATGAAGTGCTAGACCTTACCATTGAGGATGCGCGAGAATTTTTTGATGCAGTACCCTTTATTTCACGTAAGTTGCAAACACTCATGGATGTGGGTTTATCCTATATTCGTTTAGGGCAAAGTGCGATCACCTTGTCGGGCGGTGAAGCCCAACGAGTTAAATTAGCAAAAGAGCTTTCTAAGCGTGATACAGGTAAAACACTTTATATATTAGATGAGCCAACAACGGGACTTCACTTTTACGATATTCAGCAGTTACTAAATGTATTGCATCGCTTACGTGAACACGGCAACACCATTGTCGTGATTGAACATAATTTAGATGTTATTAAAACTGCCGATTGGGTTATCGATCTTGGGCCTGAAGGTGGTTCTCGGGGCGGCTGTATTGTAGCGGAAGGAACACCTGAAGAGGTTTCCAAAGTACCCGAGTCATTTACGGGTCAATTTTTAAAGCACTTTTTTAAGGCATCATAATGCGGCATTCTTGCCACCATTGAAGCAAAACACATTATTTATAGGTTTATCGACATGAACATTTTAGTGATTGGTAGCGGCGGACGTGAACACGCTCTCGCATGGAAAGCAGCTCAAAACCCACAAGTTGACAAGGTTTTTGTTGCTCCTGGCAACGCGGGCACTGCGCTGGAAGCCAAATTAGAAAATATCGACCTTGATATTATGGACTTTAAAGCCCTGACTGATTTTGCTACAAACAACAATGTATCGTTAACCATTATCGGCCCAGAAGCGCCATTAGTAGACGGTGTTGTTGATTACTTTAATAAACAAGGTTTACGCTGTTTTGGACCGACTAAAGGCGCAGCACAACTTGAAGGCTCAAAAGCCTTCACAAAAGACTTTTTAGCGCGTCATGACATTCCAACAGGTTCATACCAAAACTTCACTGAAGTAGAACCTGCTATCGCTTACCTTCGCGAACAAGGCGCGCCAATCGTTGTAAAAGCCGATGGTTTAGCCGCTGGTAAAGGCGTTATTGTTGCGGAAACACTTGAACAAGCTGAAGAAGCTGTTCATGACATGCTGTCAGGCAATGCTTTTGGTGAAGCAGGTTGTCGGGTTGTAATTGAAGAGTTTCTTGAAGGCGAAGAAGCAAGCTTTATCGTGATTGTTGACGGTAAGAATATTCTACCTATGGCAACTAGCCAAGATCACAAACGTATTGGTGATGGCGACACAGGTCCGAACACAGGTGGCATGGGCGCTTATTCACCCGCACCAGTTGTAACCCATGAGATTCATGATCGAATAATGAAAGAAGTGATTGTACCCACCGTTGAAGGTATGGCTGCTGAAGGCAATGATTACACTGGCTTTCTTTATGCCGGCCTTATGATCTCATCGACAGGCGAGCCACAAGTAATCGAATATAACTGTCGCTTTGGCGATCCTGAAACACAACCAATTATGATGCGCTTACAGTCAGACTTGGTTGAGTTATGTAATGCCGCTTTAGATAAAACTTTAGACCAAGCAGAAACTAGCTGGGATGAACGCGCTGCGGTAGGCGTTGTACTTGCATCAGGTGGATACCCTGGCAGCTATGAAAAAGGAAACATCATATCAGGGCTTGATACCAATACCGATAACACCCGAAAAACCTTTCATGCAGGCACATGCTTAGAAAATGGCGACGTCAAAACAGTTGGTGGACGTGTGCTTTGTGCGACTGCACTAGGTAATACCGTCACTGAAGCACAGCAGAGCGCTTATGAGCTGTTAAAGCAAATCAGTTGGAAAGATGTGCTATATCGAAATGATATTGCATACCGCGCGATTGCTAGAGAAAAGAAATAAAGCAGCAAAGAACGATAAGAGAAACCACCATCGAATGCACTTTGATGTACTCGGTGGTATAAATTCTTTATAGGAGTGAAAGCGATACCATGACTATCCAACTTAATGACATTCTTTCACTGGCAACCGACGCAGCACTTGAAGCGGGTAAGCTCATTGTTGAAAAACGACAATCTGGGGATATCCAACAGCAATATAAAGACCAGCAAGAACTGGTAACCTCAGCTGATATCGCCGCTGATAAACTTATCATTAGCAAGATTAAAAAACATTATCCTGACCATCGAATTCTGTCCGAAGAAACCTATACTGATAAATCACAAGCGAAAGACCTATCGAAACCTATTTGGATTATTGATCCGATTGATGGCACGGTAAACTACGCCCACGGTCACTTCATGGTGGCTGTGTCGATTGCTTTTGCAATAGATGGCGAAGTCAAAGTAGGCCTGGTGCACAATCCTTTTCTTGGCGAAACCTATTCAAGTATTATTGGCCAAGGTAGTTTTTTGAATGGAAACAAACTAGATGTCAGCCACCAAACCTCACTTCGTAAAGCAGTGATCGCGACAGGCTTTCCGTATGATAAGAGTACGGTACCTGAAATTATGAAACGTACTGAAAAAGTTCTGATGCATATCCAGGATATTCGACGTCTAGGCTCTGCTGCGATGGATATTTGCTGGGTAGCCAATGGCCGCTTGGATGGTTACTTTGAATCACTCAGCCCTTGGGATTTTGCTGCCGCACGGCTCATTGCGCAAGAAGCAGGTGCAACCTGCGGGCACTTTACTCCGGTTCCTGATGACATACCTGCTTGCATTCATTGTGATAATTTACTCATTACCACCCCTGAAATATATCACGCATTAGATGAATTATTAGACTAATTTCTATTTACCCCAGGTCCCTAGTCACTTCTCGGTGTAACGAAGCGCTTAAGATAAATACAAACGAAGACGATAAAAAACTTTATCTTGAACAGAGTATCTACTTTTAGATATTTTGATCTTAAAGAAACATTTTGAGAATTGACTCGATATTAAAATCGGCCACTGATTGAAATAACGTAGCCATGTTGCTTTGATGCAAGCGGTGCAACCTTCACACCCGTGTAACTCTCAGTAAAGTATAGCCCTGACAACACACCTATCGCAGCGCCTAAAAGCACATCAATCGTTTCATGTTTATCACTTTCAACCCGAGAATAACCAACAAAAGCAATGACCGGTTACAAAACATGAAGTACATCACCCGCAGCCTCAGTATTAGACTTAGCAAACGCGCTGGCACAAAAAAACAGAAACAAACAACCAAATATTTTCAAAAACAACAATCGCCCTAACATAATTATTCAACAGTAGCCCTGACTAGTGAAACAAACCTGCAGCAAGTAGCGGCCAATGAGCCGACCAGCCAGTCGTAGGACTTATTTTAAACTCACTGCGTACATATTGATGGATACGCCCCTCAATATTCAGTACTAATAGGTTTTCACCTGCACGCCCCGTCATACGCAGTTTTTTCTTTTCGTGAATTTCACCTTCGCGCAATACATGACGCAGTTCAGTTTCAAGCCGGTCAAAAAAGTGCCCTGCACGCTGCTGAAGACGTGGCTTCTCACCACTCAATGCGCCTCCTACTAAAACACAGCACAAACCAGGATTCTTATCAGAAAAAGCCAAAATAAACGTCAAAATACGCTGAAGTCGATCTACGCTGCCATCAACCTCTTGATTGATTCGTTTTATACGTGAAAAAATCGTTTCCTCAATAAACTCAAGCAAACCTTCAAACATCTTTCCTTTACTTGGAAAATGACGGTAGAGCGCTGCCTCTGTTACACCGACTTCTTTAGCAAGTTTAGCCGTCGTGACACGTTCACCAGGGTTCGCTTCAAGCATCGATGCCAGCACTTCAAGAATCTGCTGACGTCGATTGGGTTTAGATTGTTTTTTTTCAGCCATGTTTATAAACCATATTTAGATTGTGCATTTGAATCACTAAATAATTAGACCATCTATGGGAGATGACGCCGATGCATAAAGTTTACGGGGCATTCGACCTGCCAACCATGCTTCTCGACCACTTTCGACGGCTAAACGCATCGCATTTGCCATACGAATAGGATCTTTCGCTGCCGCGATTGCTGTATTCATTAATACACCTCCACACCCTAATTCCATCGCAATCGAGGCATCGGATGCCGTACCTACGCCTGCATCCACCAAAATAGGTACCTTAGCATTTTCAAGAATCATTTTAATATTGTAAGGGTTTCTAATTCCTAAGCCAGATCGAATGGGCGCACCTAAAGGCATCACCGCAACACAGCCCATTTCTTCTAAACGCTTTGCAATAAGGGGGTCATCTGTGGTGTAAACCATCACTTTGAAGCCATCTTTAATCAAAGTTTCTGCGGCAATAAGTGTTTCAGTCACGTTCGGGTATAGCGTTTTCTGATCACCCAGTACTTCAAGCTTCACAAGGTCGTGACCTCCTAATAATTCACGTGCCAGCTTACAGGTTCTTACAGCATCCTTAGCGGTATAACAGCCAGCAGTGTTAGGTAATATCGTGTACCTATCGGGTGAAATGACATCGAGTAAATTAGGCTCGTCGGCATTTTGACCAATATTGGTTCGCCTAACTGCTACGGTTACAATCTCTGCACCACTCATTTCAATAGCGGCTTTTGTTTCAGCTAAATCTTTATATTTTCCGGTGCCGACTAATAAACGGGATTTATATTCCTTCCCTGCCACGGTTAAAGGCTTATCAACGGGGAGACTACTTGAAACTGTATTCGTCATGCATCCACTCACTTAAATTTAAGAGTTTTTGATATATATTTGTATTCAATTAATTTGTATTGTTATCCAACTATCTAACCGCCACCGATTGCCTGAACGACTTCGACCTGGTCCCCATCACTTAAGAAGTGTGTGACGTGTTGGCTACGTGAAATAATTTCTTCATTTACCTCAATCGCATAACGCTGGTCTTCAAGCAGCATTTGAGTAACTAAAACGGAAATTGTTGCATTATCAGCAAGTTCAAGCGACTCACCATTTACCTTTATCTGCATAATATCGGTACTACTTCTCTATAAAAATTTGTTAGCAGCCATCTGTCTGCATCATTTTGGGGTTCTCTTCGTTCACCCACAACCTACAATAAAATCAAACAGCCTCCTACCTTCAACCTTAAGGTTGTGATCGGCTAATCAGCTCGGTATATGGTGTATAACAACACCAGCCACCCTAAAATAAAAGCAAGCCCACCAAATGGGGTAATAGCGCCTAGTATTTTCACACTCGTGATTGCTAGAAGATAAAGACTACCACAAAATAATACTAAGCCAACCAGGAATAATTTTCCTGCTAACTGAAATCGTTTCATCTGTAAGTCAGTACTTACAACTGTATGTAATAATACGCCCAGAATAAGCAAAGCTAAAGCATGAAACATTTGATATTGGACAGCCGTATTAAACACAGCCATCATTTTTGCAGTAATTAGCGGTTTCAAGGCATGCGCACCGAAGGCACCAATCACAACCGATAAAAGTGAAAATAATGCACCAGAACACAAGTAAAATCGAGCCGATTTATTCATAAATTTTCTTTCGAACATTCACAAGAAGTTCGCTCACCCGTGTCTATATTCATTGCTGTTAATGACCCTCCCCAAACGCAACCTGTATCTAATGCCTGAAACTGAGTATTTTCCGTCACCCCAGTGAGTGCGGCCCAATGTCCAAATAATATCGTTGTTTGGTCCGTTCTTGTTTCCTGAAACCAAGGTATAAATCTATCAGGCGCAGAGTCTAGTGTTTCTTTGGCTGAAAAATCCAGCGCTCCATCTGAACGTATAAAACGCATACGCGTAAAATAATTAGTAATCACCCTTAAACGCGTCATGCCAGCTAAATCATTTGACCAATTATCAGGTTCATTTCCATACATGACGTCAAAAAAGGCAACATGATCTTCACACTTCAATATGGCCGACACTTCCTGACTTAATTTAAATGCCTCAGGCATTGACCACATCGCTGGTACTCCCGCGTGCACCATTACAAGGTCACTATCAGCATCCCATACCATTAGCGGCTGCTGCCTTAGCCAGTGCATAAGTTCGTCACAATCTGGCGCTTCCAATATTTGAAGTAATGTATCTTTTCGTTTTGGAGACTTCTCACTCGCATGAATTGCTAGCAAGTGTAAATCATGATTTCCCAATACGACACGCGCAGAAGTCCCTAAATTTTTAATAAAGCGCAAACACTCTAATGAATTAGGCCCGCGATTAACCAAATCTCCCGCTAACCATAATTCATCATATAGAGGGTTGAATGAAAGCCTCGCTAACAAACATTTAAATGAATTGAAGCAGCCTTGTATATCACCGATTGCAAACCGCGCCATGGTTAGTTATTTTCCTTCAAAATGTTGTTCACACTCATAAGTAAGCGGGTCGGTCAATCCATTCAACTGGAATGCTTCTAATCGTTCCTGACAGGCACCACATTTGCCGCAAGCCCGCTCTCTGCCGTTGTAGCACGTCCATGTTTTAGAATAGTCCAAGCCTTTCTCAACGCCTTTACGAAGAATATCTGTTTTATCAATCCCCTGAAACGGCGCCAAAACGTCAATACTTTCATAGTTCGCCACTTTTGAAACCGCATCCATTTTCTCGATAAATTCAGGCCGGCAATCTGGGTAAATCGCATGATCGCCACCATGCGCACCATAATAAACAGCTTCGGCTTTTATAGAAACAGCATAAGCAATCGCTAACGAGAGCATAATCATATTTCGATTAGGGACCACGGTCGATTTCATACTCTGTTCTTCGTAGTGACCTTCAGGAATTTCTATATCATCGGTGAGTGAAGAACCTAATAACAACTGATGGATCGCGGTAATATCTACAATTTTATGTGGCAAGCCTAAATCATCACATACCTTCTGGGCATAATGCAGCTCTTTAGAGTGCTTCTGGCCATAGTTGAAAGACAAAGCATACACTTGTTTACCCTGAGCTATTGCCTCATGAAGCAGAGTATAAGAATCCATACCGCCAGAATAAATTACTACGACTTTTTCAGTCATTCAGTTGCACCTAATTATTCACAAAGAGAGGAATTTTACGCGTTCTTAGCATTGAACAACACCTTTCAGGCAAAGGAATTAATGAAAATAAGTACCATAAGCCCAACAAAGATAAGCATTCGCTTTACCACAACAGATTAAATTACCGACATGTATCATCCAAAACGTGCTTTAGCGCACTATCTCGTCGTCTTAAATTTGTACTCTTTCAGCTTAATCTTTAATATTGACAATTGTTATTGTATTTACAAACACTGGCGCTGTTGTATATGTCTATTAAAACCCCTATTTTTATTGATTTTGAGGCTTCGAGCCTTGACCTTGTTTCTAGTTACCCGATTGAGGTAGGCATCTGTTTACCAGATGGAGAAGTCATGAGTTGGCTAATCAAGCCTCATGTTCTCTGGCGTGATTGGTCAGAAAGAGCAGCTAGAGTACACGGCATATCTAAAGAAGAGCTACAATCAGATGGCCTTGAAATAAGCTGGGTAGCGGCAGAATTAAATAAAATTGTTAGCGGGCCTGTTTATTGTGATGCTTGGGCGTTCGACAGCTTTTGGTCGCACCGTTTATTTAAGGCAAGTAATACCAAACCAAATTATGAACTCGACTCTATTACTTCTATTTTAAAACCAAATGAAATAGACCAGTGGCAAGATATTCGAGCGCTTGTGATTGATGATTTGAAATTAGTACGCCATCGAGCAGCTAATGATGCACTCATTCTTCATGAGACATGGAAGCGACTTGCATCACAATAAATAAAATTCTTAACTAGAGCGTGTTGAACTCACTAGCGACACTCAGAAATACTGCCATAAAAATGGTAGAATTCAACATGTTTTACAATGAGCGCTTTAAGTTAATATAGACAGTTAGCCTCAATATTTTTCATATTTAAATAACCGCCCAAAGAGTACAAAAATTGATGAAGTTAAGCCTTTCCATATTCGCATGTTTATCGACACTTTTACTAAGCGCCTGCGACCCTCGCTTTGAAACAACCACAGAGATATGTTCCTCTAATCTGAATGAACAAGTCTCCGTTGCAAGGTTAAACCATGGCGTAAAATCATCTGATGACGAGTACCAACCATACCTACACGATATTCTAAATGCATTTCAAGTAACTGAACCAATCACAACTGAAGAGCAAGCAGCACTAGATAAACTTGATATTATTATTAAACAATATATGCCTTATGAAATGGCTGGCGAAGAAATTCAAGCGACAAATGCTTTAGATATACTTGAAAGCATTATTGCCACCACTGATCCTGGCACCAAACTAGTGACCGATGAAGGTAATGGGGGCAATGAACGAAATGATAGCAAGCTCGTTGAGGCTTTTAAATTAGCCAAAAGACAAGTTGCTTCAGGAATTAGTGCTAATGATGGCTTTTGTATATACAAAACTAACAATATCACGATCGAGAATTATGTCACACAAGCAAGCATCGATGAAGATACTGGGGAAGAAATAATCGATGAAGATACCGGAGAAACAATAAAAACAGATGTATTAGTCAACATTATTAGAGCAGCCCTTACCATGACTTTTGACCCATTCAATGGTACTTTCGCTCAAAATATTATCATGACACAAACAAATACTGACCCAAACGACGCAGATAACGGTGTCGTCACAAATTTCGTCGGTTTTTATGACGCTCCTCCGAATGATTTTAAAGCCGTCGGCCATACCCCACCTACTGTAAGATTTGGCTCAGTCAACAACACCGAACAAACTGAAAAACTCACGACAGATGACGACTTTAATGACAAGCTCGGACAGATCGAATATGAGCTTTTTGATGATTACTGCACTTTAAAAGACAGTGAAGGTGAAGATTTCTTATTTACAGGGGATACGGTGCTCATAGTAGAAAACTCAGGCTCAAACGCAAACACCCTAGCTTTTACAGGAAAAATTCTTAACATCCAGAGAAACAATACCAACGATCACACACTTTCAATAGATGATAGCGTTATCTCCGTTAGTATTGAGGGGGAAGAAGAAGTAAATGAGGTCACTCTCGACACCATTATTGTTAATAGTCATGAGCCTATCGCCACCCCCACCACTCCTGCAGACCCAAATAACCCTGTTGTTATAGACAACAACATCTTAACCATTGATTTATCCAAAACCAGCGGCTTGGTAACATTTCAAGACAATGCCCTCTATATTGACGGAGACATACAGTTAGATGATGATGGCGGTGCACTTTTAATACAGGCCGATACGGCAGTGATTAAAGATAATACGCTTATCATTGATGATGCATTCGCCTTTGGCTCAATCAACCAAGAAAGAATAGCTGTCAACTGTAAAACGAGCGTCGAAACTGAAATATCGAGCATCAAAACCGACATTCGTCTCATCCAAAAAGACGCTTGCAAAGGCGGCGGCTTTGACTCAGACCCACAACCGAACAAACTCCCTAATGAGGTAGGAAAGCGACAAACGCGATCCTTTGACTTGAATAGTGACCTGTCACCTGGTTTGAATAGTGACCTCTCTACGCTTAAGAGATTTCGCATAGAAACGGATTTCCCCAATAACACGGCTCAAGTATATGTTTCAAATTATAGAGAAGCGATTTATGACTCTGATGGAGAAACGCTGATAAAAGACCCAACACCTTGCGAAGGACAAGCAGTTTTAGATGAATTGTTCAACCAATTTTCAGAGGAAGAAAGAGAAGCCGATGACTTTGAAGGTGTACGTCTCACCGCTGTTCCCGACACAGGTTATGACTTTATATTTGAATTAAATGATGACGGCTCTATAAAGCAGGATGAAAATGATGCTGGTATCATTGACCAAACACAACTACCAACACCAATATATAATTTCACAGGCACTGCAATTCCAGCTCGGCAATAAACACAACAGTAGCCTAGTAAGTAGTCGCTAATAGTTTATGAGCCCTTAGTCGGCAGCCTTCTGCTGACTTAAAGGTCTTAGGTGTAATAAAATCATATCAATCAGTTGCATGTTACGTTCAATCGTTTCATTCAGCTGATTAAGTAACTTCAGGTCAGGAAACCGACTCCTCCTTACTTGCAAAATCCGCTCTTTTGCTACAAAGATTTCTTCTTCCAATCGCTTATGCTGCTGCTCTAATGTGTTCATCAAGACTCACTAATCTAAAGTCATAGCGTTAGCCATAACAATGATTTTGGTTAAAGTTCAATAATTAAACTCAGTATAATCAGCATTTTTAAATTCAATACGACCCAGTTAACACAAAAAAGTAAGGTTTAGTAAGCAAATGTTGCTTAATTACCCAGAGCCGAAGTTTTAGCCATTCATGTAATTTCATGTAGGGTTTTGTTTGTTCTGCTATGCTTATTAGCAACAATTATTTATTTTATAAAGCTGTGATCGTGAAACTTACTCTTAGACGGAATTAAAATGACTCAACCTTCCATTGCACACGTTATTACTGAATTTATGGCGTTTTCGGAGCTTTTAGATGATGCTTATTGGGAAGCATCATCGATTGAAAACAAAGATTTCATTTACGATATCATTAGCCTTATTTCACAAGAAATGGCTGAGCTAAACAAACTCAGCATTCAAGACCATCATTACCCTTATGAGTTTATTTCTGAAGGAATACGAAGAATCGTACCCAAAGTACTTGCCTTAGAAGAGCGACAAGCAAGTATTATTCACAGAACAAAAACGCTGACTGATATGCGAGAAGTTCTATCTAACGTAATCGTCATCTTAGAGGGTCAAGTCGAAGTATAGCCCTCATACAATCGCATAAAGCTTATTTCTTCACTCGCCTTATTTTGAAGGCTCCATTATTTTAACCACCTGAATAGGGCTCTCATCAAGTGACTCCTCTTCAGTAAGCTGATTCACTCGAGTCTCCATTTCACCTGGGTCAACCTGCACTAACTGTTTTTCTTCGAAGTCGCAGCTTACACACTCCTTAAAGGTATCATCATCAATGGTATAGGTTACTAAACGATCCATTTCTCCACACCGAGGACAAACAGCCCCCGCAATAAAACGCTTTGTACTCATGATTGTATTCCTGCTTGTTTCAGTAAAGGGTCGACACTTGGCTTTCGCCCTCTAAATGCAACAAACATGTCCATTGCATCTTTCGAACCGCCCACTTCAAGGATTTCTTGCTTATAAGATAACCCTGTTTCTTTATTAAAAATGCCTTCTTCTTCAAATCGAGAAAACGCATCGGCAGCAAGCACTTCTGCCCACTTATAACTGTAATATCCTGCGGCGTAGCCTCCAGAAAAAATATGGCTAAAGGCATGACTGAACCGAGTGTAATCAGGAGGTACCTTTACCGAGACCTTTTTACGAATTGTATTGATTAAAGCCAATACATCAGTTTGATCCGCTTCAGAAAAATCACGATGTAACTGAAAGTCAAATATCGAGAATTCGAGCTGGCGCATCATCGCCATGCCACCTTGAAAATATTTCGCCGCTAACATTTTATCAAGTAAGGTCTTAGGTAGTGATTCACCCGTTTCAAAATGACTGCTAATAAGAGGTATTGACTCTTCCTGCCAGCACCAATTTTCTAAAAGCTGACTAGGTAATTCTACAACATCCCAAGGCACACCAGAAATACCGGACACGTCTGCCGCTTCAATCTGAGTCAACATATGATGCAAACCATGGCCAAACTCATGAAATAAAGTTGTCACCTCATTATGAGTCAACAAGCTATCATTGCCATCAACTGGCGGCGTAAAATTGCACACCAAATTCGCGACAGGTAGCTGTAGTGAGCCGTCAACTAATCGACGCCTAACACGACAATCAGCCATCCAAGCGCCACCACGTTTGTTCTTACGTGCATACAAATCGAGATAAAATCCCGACACTTCCTGCCCATCAACATAAATGCTGTAATAGTGAGAGTCCGCATGACAAGTCTTTATATCAGGTCGTGCCTTTACCTCAATATCAAATAGCCTTTTGGCTACTTCAAACATACCTTTCAGTACAACTGGCACAGGAAAATAAGGTTTTAACTCTTCTTGAGACACATCAAAACGTTCTTGTCGCAGCTTTTCAGAATAAAACCCAACATCCCAACTTTCTAGAGATGCTTGATCAAAGGTTTCTCGTGCATACGCTTCTAGCTCTGAAAATTCTTTTGTAGCGACTGGCAACGCTTTATCAGCTAATTGCTCCATAAATAACATAACTTCATCAACAGAGCCGGCCATCTTGGTCGCTAAGGAACGCTGTGCATAGTTTTCAAACGATAATAATTTTGCAAGCGTCTGCCGTGTTGACATTATTTTCTGGATATTTTCAGAATTATCCCACTTTCCTGCGTTAGGCCCTTGATCAGAAGCCCGAGTCAAATAAGCTTTATAGAGCTCTTCTCGTAATTCAGCATTCTCACAATAAGTCATAACAGGTAAGTAACTCGGTATATCAAGCGTCAATAAATAACCACTCTCATACCCCTGATCTTTCGCTAAACTTGCTAACAACTGAAGCGCACTGTCTGGCAATCCTGCCAGCTGATCAGACGATTCTATATATTTAGTCCAACCTTGCGTCGCATCTAATACATTTTCGGAAAAATTATTCGTTAATGATGATAGCGTTTGTTTCAGTTCAGAATACTGCTGTTTATCTTCAGTATTTAAACCAATGCCTGATAATTTAAAGTCACGTAAACTGTTATCGACCACTTTCTGTTGAGGCCCATTTAATGTTACATATTCAGCACTCTCAGAAAGTCGCTTGTATGCCTGAAACAAGGCTTCATTTTGGCCTACTTCAGTTTGATACTCCGTTAATTTCGAGATAAGACGTTTGTAAATATCACGCAACGCATCTGAATTAAGTACCGCATTGTAATGAGAGATAACCGACCACATATTATTCAAGCGGTCATCTGCAGACTCTAAAGGATACACCAAGCTATCCCATGTATCGGATGAAGCCGCCAGCAAACGCTGAATAAGCTGTTTATTCTCGGCAAGCACTTCGTCAATTGCGGGCTCGAAGTGCTCAATCTTTATCTTTTCGAATAATGGCAAGGCGGTTTCAGACAACAATGGATTCATTCAAATACTCACTCAAGGAAAATAGACATTATTTGGTCATACGACTTATTTATAAGATTCTACCAGAACATACATAGGGACTATTAAGGTTTTTTAAAGTACGTTTCAAGTCTTCACTTATTTTCACAAGACTTTACAACTTAACGAAACACAAGCCCCTACTTATACGGTAGATATGTACTACAATACAAGTATTTCTAGGCAAGCTCTTGTAAGAAGATTTGTTTTTAATACTTCAGCAATATGCCATTAGGACATACTAATGCAATTAGAAGAAAGTGTAATTGAACATGTCGTTCAAGGATTTCATATTCCACCTAAGCCCGAAATTCTTGAAAGGGTACAGACCTTAGCACAAACACCTAATGTCGACCCCGCTGAAGTAGGCCAATGCATTGCGACAGACGTCGGTTTATCTGCCTCGATCTTAAAAACCCTAAACTCGCCATTTTATGGCATGGCAAGAACCATTACCGACGTTACGCAAGCCACAATACTACTAGGAACTAACAGCGTATTAAACTTGGTAGCCGCGATTAAAATCAGAGAAGCGATGCAAGGAGAATCTTGCATATCACTCGAACGATTTTGGGATAGTGCCAGCGATATATCGAATGCGATGACTTACATTGGCAAGAAGGCCAAGCTAAAAATACCACCCGAGAACCTCCATATTGTCGGCCTATTTCATGACTGCGGCCTCCCCGCCATGGCCATAAAACACCCTAACTATGTCGACATTCTAAAAGAAGCTGATGATAATCACGAGTTGAGCATTACCCAAATTGAGAACAAACATTACAACTCAAACCATGCGGTGATTGGTTACTATATTGCTTCTTCGTGGGGGCTTCCAAAAGAGCTATGCAACGTGATTCGTCAGCATCATGATCCAAAAGCACTTGAGCACAAAGTGTCACCTGAATTCCGCGCTGTTTATTCCTGTCTAAAAATGGCTTGTAATATTCTTGAGAAACTCAGACGATTTAAAGACACGCGTGATTGGCCAATTGTAGAAGAAACCGTTTTGAGCTCATTAGGGATTACTGACCTGGATTATCAAGATTTATCAGAAGACATTGCAGAGATGTTCTCTTAAACTATCAATATGAGACCTTGTACGGCGTTATGAGCACAGAAAAAAATGACGAAAAATGCGCAGTAGTCATGCATAGGCCTCAATATAGCGTACTAGCTACTCTCTGACCTATGGAATTAAAACATGACCAACATTCGAAGCTACCTTAAACACTCACCCCAGCTTGGCCCACGTGTTTTTGTTGACCCCAGCGCCTTAGTAATTGGCGACGTTGAAATTGGCGCAGACAGCTCTATTTGGCCAATGGTCACCATAAGAGGCGACATGCATCGCATTAGTATTGGCGAACGCACCAGCATTCAGGATGGCTCTGTTTTACACATTACTCATGCAGGCCCCTACAACCTAGAAGGTTTTCCTCTTACAATCGGCAGTGACGTCACCGTTGGCCACAAAGCTTTATTACATGGTTGCACTGTTTCCGATCGGGTTTTAGTCGGTATGGGCGCGATTGTAATGGATGGCGCAATCATCGAAGAGGAGGTTATTCTCGCCGCTGGCAGTATTGTACCGCCCGGAAAAGTACTTGAATCTGGTTTTTTATATCGGGGCAGCCCAGCAAAACAAACCAGACCTTTAAGTGAAAAAGAGCGAAGCTTCTTTTCATATACCGCCAATAATTATGTGAAATTGAAAGACCAACATATTGCCGATCATAAACAACAAGGTTTATGCCGCTAGTCGAAATTAGATAGGGTGCACTTGCGCACCTTATCAACCATCACTTATAAAAATCTAACCTTCATATTCAGGATGTTTTTTAATAAACCCTGCTAATGCCTTATTCGCCATTGTGCTGACTTTTTTCTTCAGAAATGATGACCAGCCTAATAATAAGCCGGGCATTCCCAACGATTGCCGGCTCCAGCGCCAAAAATCAAAATGATCAATATGCCTAATAATTTTGCCATCCTTAAACTCAAATTCAGCATCTATAATATTATGCACAAAGCGCCCAGTTTGGCTGAATGAATATTTAGGCTCCCAATGAGCAGTCACAAGCTCATTCGTTTCACTAACACTATAAGTTAATACCATGTCAGCACCTCGTTCACATAACATGTGCCACATCGCCCCTATCTGCCTCCCTTTTAATTCAAAAGCTTCATCCCGAAAGTAAGCATCAGCGTGATAGCATTCCGCCATCGATATAAAATCTTTATTTTTAAACGCAGTATAAAACGACTCTATTAAAGCTTTATTTGAACTCATAACAACTCCATGGTGACATTATTGATTTTTATTTTCTAAATCTACCCGCATTAAACTGTGAATATCGAATTTTAAATATACAACTAAAGATGGTTTAACGGTATCGCTGTCCGGTCAATTATTTTACGCAACACAAAACTGGAGTGAACCCCCGTTACACCTGGAATACGCGTTAACTTTCCCAATAAAAATGCTTGATAAGCCTCCATATCAGCCACCATAACCACAATTAAATAGTCAGCGGCTTGTCCGGTGATCATTGAACATGATATCACTTCTGGATAACCCTCTAGCGTATCCTCTAAACTTTCAAATCGATCAGGCGTATGACGATCCATACTCACTTGAATCATGACTGTTAGCTTTAAGTTCAGCTTTTCTGGATCCAAAAGCGTGACGGTTCGACTGATTACACCACTTTCTTCTAATTGCTTAACCCTTCGAGAGCAGGGAGATGGCGAAAGGCCTACTTTTTCAGCTAATTCAAGGTTACTAATGCTGCCATTTTTCTGCAACACTTCTAGTATTCGACGATCCGTCCGATCAATATTCACTTAAACACCTCAAAAACAGCATCAACATTTTAATCATTACCACATAATAGCAACATTTCACTCAACTATAGCGTATTAATAGCTATATATTGCCAAACGAATGTATTTTTAGGGATAGTTTGCAACCATTCTCCCTAAAATCCACTCTATAATTTACGCCTGCTTCAGTAATCACACTGAAACAAACAGACCGTGATCCGGTCAACCGCTCTTAAACGTAAAGGCAAACCCACAAGATTTGCCTGACCACAATCTCACAAAGATTTAAAGTCACGTGATACGAGCTAATTCTTTAACTTATTTAAACTAGGAGAGACCAAGTGCCAGGCTTCAATCATTCAAAATACCGCCCTTTTGCCCCAATCAAAATGGATCAACGTACTTGGCCAGATCAAGTCATTACGCAAGCACCGATTTGGTGTAGCGTTGACCTGCGCGATGGCAATCAGGCTCTGATTGAGCCGATGTCAGTTGAACAAAAAAAACAGCTATTCTCTTTATTGGTTAAAGTCGGATTTAAAGAAATTGAAGTTGGGTTTCCCGCGGCTTCACAACCTGATTTTGATTTTGTTCGATGGCTGATTGAAGAAGACCAAGTGCCTAGCGATGTTACTTTACAGGTGCTAACCCAAGCACGTGATGAATTGATTGAGCGAACTTTTGATTCATTAAAAGGCGCTCGACGTGCTGTAGTGCATGTATATAACTCTACTTCTACAGTACAGCGAGAACAGGTATTTAAATTAAACAAACAAGGCATTATCGACATTGCCATTAACGGCGCCAAAAAAGTAAAAGCATTGGCCGATGCTAGCCCTGAAACAGAATGGGTTTATCAATATTCACCTGAGAGCTTTACCGGTACTGAGTTAGATTTCGCTGTAGAAGTCGTCAATGCCGTCACTAATATTTGGCAACCTACACCCGAAAAACAAGCCATTATCAATTTACCTGCGACAGTAGAAGTATCAACGCCTAACGTATTTGCTGATCAAATTGAATGGTTCTGCAATCATGTTAATCGACGCAATTCCATAATTGTTAGCGTACATACCCACAACGACAGAGGCTGCGGTGTTGCTGCGGCAGAATTAGCCGTGATGGCAGGCGCTCAACGCGTAGAAGGCACAATGCTTGGCAATGGCGAACGTACTGGCAATATGGACATTGTTACCATGGCATTAAACCTATATAGCCAAGGTATTAATCCGATGTTAGACCTTGCTGATATGGATGAAATTGTACGTACAGTAAAAAGCTGCACCCAATTACCTGTGCACCCAAGACACCCTTACGCTGGCGAGTTAGTTTTCACTGCATTTTCTGGCAGCCATCAGGATGCCATTAAAAAGTGTTTGGATATACAAACTGATGACAAGCCTTGGCAAGTGGCCTATTTACCGATAGACCCCACTGATTTAGGGCGTTCTTATCAAGAAGTCATACGAGTAAACTCCCAATCAGGCAAGGGTGGCATTGCTTATTCGCTAGAATGTGAATATGGCTTAAGTTTGCCTAGGTGGCTACAAGTAACATTTAGTCGCGTCGTTCAGAACCAAGCGGAAGTCAGTGGCGGTGAAGTTTCCGCAGAAACCATCTGGAAGTTGTTTAACGACTCTTATATTCACCAGTCGATCACACATAAAACAACTGCTCGCCTAGGTGCATTCGAACATCAGCGTACAACACATGATCGTATCCAAGCTCAGTTAATATTTGAAGATGAAACAATACAAGTATCCGGGGAAGGTCATGGTGTGATTGATGCTTTTGCTCAGGCATTAAAAAATCATTACGGCATAATTATTAACATTCAAGAGTACAATGAGCACGCATTACAAGAAGGCAGCGATGCTGAGGCGGTGTCTTACATTCAGGTAAATATAAACAATCAACCTTATTATGGTGTCGCGATTCATGAAGATACTGTGACGGCATCACTCAATGCAATTTTAAGCGCAACTAATCAGTTTATGCTCGAGTCTCAAAAAAATATTGATGATTTTTTACAGGGCCAATCTGCTTGAATATCAGCCATAAAAAAAGCGCTCATTTGAGCGCTGTTTTTTAACTGACAGGACTATGACTATGCACCCTTAGCTTTTAAGGCCTCAAGGTAGGCAACCGAACGACGATGTTCACTCACAAGTTCTAAAATCGTTTTATCTTCTGCTGACTTTGCACTTAAGTCTCGGCCTCCTGCGACATACATATCAAGAAAACGAATAAAAAAAGCAGGTGTCATATGCTGATATGCTTGCAATAGAACATGATAATCATGACTGCTGCCATCAAGTGGTTTCAGTGATAGAAAACCTTTAATTCGTTCATCACTCCACTGCTCGTCTTCTACTTTTGGTTGACTTGGTCCACTCACGTAATTCACCTTTCATTAAAAAATTTTCGTCATTATATAACGAAAGCTACGTTTCGCACTTAAAATTTATAGCACTGCATATTTTAAAGTACACGAACTGATGAAATCAGAACGCAAAACCAGCCTCTTCACAAATAGGGTTATAAACGCTAATTTCAACACGCCGATTCTTTGCTCTATTTTCTGCGGTATCATTGGGCGCTAAGGGGTTCGTTTCAGCATGGCCTGCAGCGCTAACACGATCAGCGTTAAGCTTATTATTTAAAATAAGTTGATGCACCACACTCACCGCTCTAGCCGCAGACAAGTCCCAATTTGAACGAAAACGACTTGAATTAACCGGTAGATTATCGGTATAACCTGAAACTGTTACACTGCCCTCACAATTAGCTAGCACATTTTCGATTTTCTCAAGAATAGGAAACATGGCATCTTTTAGCTCTTCACTTCCAGAAGGAAAACTAGTTGAGTCAGAAAAACGTACCACCACTTTGTCAGCATCATAATTAACACTCAAGGACTCTGATGAAATTTCAGCGGCTAGCGCATCAACAAGCGTTTCTGTCAGTTGCTCAATATTTTGATCAATTTGCTTTATTTCTTCGACTGGTTCCTCTGGCTCTTCTAACATTTCAACATCAGATTCATCAAAGTCTTCGAACTCATCTTCTAAGTCAGACTGATCAGGTGTGGTTGCTGGGGAGGGAGCGATTTCTGGTTGCTCAGCAAAAATAATACTACCTCCAGGGCTGTTTGAAGAAATGCCAAATGAGGCAGACAATGATCGTGCCATTGCTTCATATTTAGCAACATCTGTTTCTGAAAAGCTTAATAAAAGAATAAAAAACGTGAGCAGCAACGACATCAAGTCTGCAAAGGTAACAATCCAGCCGGCCCCGTTATTACTTTTTGCCTTGGGTTTTGGAATTGCTCTCATGCAAACTTACTCTTCAACCAACAGAATATCACGCTGCTGAGGAGGCAAATAAGTCGCTAGTACTTCGGTAATAACGCGAGGATTTTGGCCTTTCAATATATTCTGCACGCTCGTAATAACGAGTGACATATTTCGATGTTCGTCCATCGACTTCAAGTTTAGCTTATCTGCGAGAGGTGTTGCAATCACCTGGTCAATAAACGCGCCATAAAAGGTCGTCAACAACGCAACAGCCATAGCTGGCCCTACAGAAGCAGGATCGCCCATATTATTCAACATTTGCACAAGGCCCACCAAGGTACCCAACATACCTAAGCCTGGCGCAGTTGCAGCAATCCCACGAAATACTTTTTCTGCAGTTTCATAACGCTCAAGTGACTGTTCTAGCTCTTGAATCAATAGTTCTTCAATAAATTCAGAAGGATGGCCATCGATACACAGGGCGATACCTTTACCTAAAAAAGCATCGTCTATTTCTGAATTCTCTAAGCCAAGAATCCCTTCTTTTCTAACAACAGTTGAAAGTTCTTTTACTTGTTGGATAATCATGACTGGATTTTCAGTACGATCAAAAAAAACAGTCGACAAAGCTAATTTAAAAGATGTCCCGATGGTAGATATACGAAATTTTGTTAAAGTAACGGCAATGGTGCCCACAAAAACAATCCCTAAACCTGGGATATTTACAAAGTCCATAATCCCAGACTCAAGCAATATTGCCCCCACTATAATTGCAATACTCGCAAAGAGGCCAATCAGGGTCGCTAAATCCATAAATTCTTTCTCATTATTTTTTCTAACTTTAGTTTATTTGATCTAGTTTTTGTCTATTTAATATAGTACAAAAACCTTATTTTAGCGCCCTAATTGTCGCCATAGCCGCGAATGTTTCAGGACGAACCCCACGCCAAAGGTTAAACGCCTCTGCAGCTTGTTCAATCAACATACCTAAGCCATCAATTGTTTTTGCCGCACCATGTTGCACTGCCCACGCATTAAAAACGGTCACCTCTTTGCTATACATCATGTCGTAAGCCACCGTTGTTTCTGAAATTACTTGCGCAGGTAATGGTGGTAGGCTTCCAGCCAAACTTGCAGAAGTACCGTTAATCACAACATCAAATTCCTCATTCAAGTCCTGAAAAGCGCTACTTTTTATGTTACCAAGGGACTTAAAAATTGAAACAAGCTCATCTGCTTTACTTAAAGTCCGGTTACACAGCACCACACTTTTTGGCATTTCTTTGAGTATAGGCTGTAATACGCCTCTTACCGCACCACCGGCACCGACTATCAGTATTTTTTTGTCTGTTAACGTTACCTCGTGGTTTTTCAGATCACTCACAAGACCAATTCCATCAGTATTATCGCCGCAAACCTGCCCAGTTTCATTTAGATAGAGCGTATTTACAGCCCCAGCCAATTCCGCACGATCAGTTCTAGCGCTGCATAAAGCCCAAGCTTGCTCTTTAAAAGGCACGGTAACATTGAGGCCTTTTTGATTTTTTTGAGCAAAGAAATTATCTACAAACTCCTTGAATGCTCCAATGGGGGCTTCAATCTTTCCATAATCTAAATTTTGCTTTGTTTGCTTGGCAAACATGGCGTGAATCATAGGTGACTTGCTATGTTCAATAGGGTTTCCTGCTACAGCGTAATAATCCATCACCTTATTATGCCCTCCACCTAATAACCAGTCTTGATGCGGCAAAAACTTTTCAGTTAGCGCTGCCTCTTTAGAACCGGGTTCAATTTTTCGATCATAATCCCACTTTACCAGTGGCGGCATTGACATGAGGATTGACTCTGTTCGACCACCAGACTGCAAACCAAATAAAGTGCCTCGATCAAAAACCAGATTGAATTCAACATATCGTCCTCGACGATAAAGCTGAAAGTCACGTTCCTTTTCTCCAAATGCTATTGCTTTACGTTTTTCTACAATCGGTACATAAGCATTAAGGAAACTACTACCGACCGACTGCATCAACTTAAAGCTATTATCAAAGCCTAAGGCATTCAGGTCATCAAAAAACAAACCGCCCACGCCACGTGCTTCATTTCGATGTTTAAGGTAAAAGTAGTCATCACACCATTTTTTATACTCGGCATACACTGTATCGCCAAAAGGTGCGCAAGCTTTAGCTGCAATTTGATGCCAGTGCTGACAATCCTCTCTAAAAGCATAATAAGGCGTGAGGTCATACCCTCCACCAAACCACCAAATTGGTTCTTCACCTTCTTTTTCAGCAATAAAAAAACGAACATTCGCATGTGAAGTTGGTACATACGGATTATATGGGTGCATGACTAGCGAAACACCCATTGCTTGAAACTTACGACCAGCTAACTCCGGACGCGCATCCGTTGCTGAAGACGGTAACTGATCGCCATGGACGTGAGAAAAGTTAACGCCACCTTTTTCAAATACTTTGCCGTCAGTAATTACTCGCGTTCGCCCTCCGCCCCCCTGCTCTCGCGTCCAGCTATCTTCTTGAAACTTAGCTAGTCCATCAACTTGTTCCAAACCTTTACAAATCGAATCCTGTAGCTCTAAAAGATATTTTTTGACTTGTTCTAACATGTATTCCTCTTTAATTAACAGCGAACAGTATTGGCGGTTCGAAGGTCACGAATAATGGAAGGGCGTGAAAACCCACCCAATTCAGCTGGCAGAATATAGTCCAGTTGAGTTGAAAAATACTGATGAACTCTTAGTTTTGATCTCGCAGGTTCCATTCCAGCAGGATTTGCGGAACTGGATACTATAGGGTGCCCTAAAACACGTGTTAAGTCGGCAAGTTCATCATGATCAACCACTCTTATAGCAACCGTATCATGTCGCCCCTTTACACTCTTTGGCACTTGATTTTGAATATCAGGCACCAACCAAGTACTTGGATGGTTTTGTGGGGTGTAAAATCGAGTTCGTAACGCTTCTGGTAACGGTTCTAATAGCGGTTCAAAGTGCTCAGAGACACCTGAAATAAGAATTAACCCTTTTGAAGTAGGTCTTTGTTTCAACCTCAAAATTGTCGCAATGGCTTGTGGATTAAATGGATCACAGGCAAGCCCCCATACAGCCTCAGTCGGGTGTGCGATTACCCCTCCCTGACGTATAACATGAGCGGCGTAACGAATTTTCCAAGCATATTGTGGCGTAGCAGCCCCTAAAATGGCAGTCACATTATAAATCCAGCGGTTAAACGTTTTAAGTGTCTTGAATCTGACACTAATTTTAACAAAAACTAAGCTGGCGAGTGTACTGTTTTAAGACGTTGATAGCCACCAGGAACAGAGCTAAGCTCTCCCTTTAGCTCTAGCCCGATTAAAAGATGAGTTAACGTCCCAACTTCCAAATTAGTATGATGGGCAAGCACATCGAAAGAGACTCGCTGGTAGTCAATATTTTCCATCACCAAACGCTCTTCAGGTGATAAGTGCTCAGACATAACCGTATTACTTACTGCTTGATTCTTACCTTGGGATTGAGAAGGAACTTGTGGATGGGCTTCGTGTACCCATTCCCCTAAAATATCATCCACGGTTTCGACCAAACGCGCACCTTGCTTAATTAAGGCGTGACAACCTTTTGAAACAGGGCTATCAATCGGCCCAGGTATCGCGAATACATCCCTATTTTGTTCAACTGCATAATTTGCTGTAATCAGCGACCCACTTTTAAGGCTCGCTTCAACAACCAGTACACCTTGAGATAAGCCAGAAACAATACGATTTCTTCTGGGAAAGTTAGCCGGCACAGGCTTGGCACCTAAATTCATTTCAGAAATCAATATACCTTTTTCTGTAATCTCATCTGCTAATTTAATGTGCTGCCTTGGATAAACGACATCAAGCCCTGTTCCAAGTACGGCACACGTAGCACCCTGAGCATATAAAGCGCCTTGATGTGATGCGGCATCAATACCTAAAGCCAAACCGCTATAAACACAAAACCCAGCTAAGGCAAAATCTCTTGCAAAGGTAAATGCATGCTGAGCCCCTGAAATACTGGCATTTCGGCTACCTACCATTGCAATAGCTGGCTGTTCAAAGGCACTCAGACAACCCTTAACGTAAATTACCGGCGGCGGACAATAAATTTCTTTCAATCGAGAAGGGTAACCGGCATCTTCAATACTTAATAAATATTGTCTATTCAGTGACGCCCATTCAATGGCCTGTTCAATTTCAAACGAATAGGTGTATGACGTTGGAGTGTTTACTAAGTCACAAATCGCCTTATTAATACTTTGTTTCAGCCCAAGTTCTTTTAAGCGGTCATGCCCCGCTAGAAGAATATTATCGACACAGCCTAATTCACGATGTAAATGATGAAAGGTTTTCAGCCCCAAGCCTTTAATGGCCGATAACTGAAGAATAGATAAACAAACTGAGGAAATTGGCATTCAGATCATCCTTGACCAAAAAAAGAGGCGCTTATTATTTCAAATAAGCGCCCCACTTGTCACGTATAGTTTACGAATACATAAAATATTATGGTGTACGTACTTCATCCATAACGGCCAATGGACGCGTTGCCCTTAATATCAGACCATAGCTTAGCTTTTCGAAAACTCTAAACACCATTAAAAGCCCTGCTCGCTCAGAAGGAAGCTCTATACTTTCTTTTGTGTAAGGATCACGAACTAAGCCACCGCTCTTATAAATAGCAAGAATATTGCCTTCAATAATACCTTCCCTTTCGCCACGATTAATCACCACAACATTATATTGACCAATATTATTGACACCAGAATTAACCGAAATCATTTGGCCTTTTATATCACCATTAGGCTTACTCGGTGTGAAAGTAGCGTTTATAACACGATCTTCTGTCGGTAATAATCGATCACCTTGACGAAGTTCTTCATTTGAACGAAGTACTGATAAGGTCACGACCTCATTATTAATATCTCCAACCCCTACCGTTGCAATAGATTTAGCTTCTAAACCTAAAAACTCTTCGGTGACTGGATCAACATAGGTTTCGCTAGAACGATAAACACCCATCCTTTCAGCTCCTTTCACATCTCCCCTAGCAAAAACTTCATCACCAGCACCGGTAATAAGGTGTTGTTCACGGCCAATCAATATATAAGGCGCTGTTTCTAGCTCTTCAGGGCTCACAACCCTATTCTGAGAAAGAAAACTAGCAATGGCATCTAAAGGTATTGTTGGAATAGCAGTTGAAATCGGAGATGCTTTTATTTTAGGACTAAGTTTTACAACACCATTATTTGGGCCTGGCTTCACAACAGTAATTCGAGGCTCGCCGTTAACATAAATCAAGCCTATAATGTCGCCAGGATAGATTAAATGCGGATTAATAACCTGAGGATTTGCATGCCAAATTTCAGGCCACAACCAAGGAGACTTCAAAAAAGTTTGCGATATATCCCATAAAGTATCCCCTTTTACTACGGTATACTTGTCTGGATGCCCCTCCGCAAGTTCAGGAGAAGCCATTAAAATCTGGCTTACAGCCAGAGATAAAACAGAACAGATAAAAAAGAGCTTTCGAATCATGAGATGCCTACATTAAAATGCGCGTTCAAATATTTACTATAAACCACTAACTATAGATGAAGAATGAAGAACTTGTACTAAATTTAGTTTCTAATAGATAATAGTAGCAGTGATATCGAAACACGCACCACAATTTAATCCACCTTAATTGAAAAAGAGTTGAGTAAAACGGCTTATGTCGATACTAGAAATATTAGAATACCCTGACCCACGGCTCCGTAAAATAGCAAAACCCGTGAGCAAAATTGATGAAAAAATCTGTAAACTTATAGACGACATGTTTGAAACCATGTATCACGCCCCCGGTATTGGACTTGCAGCAACACAAGTTGATGTGCATTTACAAATCATCGTCATGGACCTATCAGAAGAAAAAGATGAGCCACTTGTCTTTATTAACCCTGAAATAACCGTTTTAGATGGCGTTTCAGAAAAAATGCAAGAAGGCTGTTTATCGGTACCTGGTTTTTATGAAGATATAGACCGAATTGAACATGTTTTAATAAAAGCACTCGATAAAACAGGTACTTCTTTTGAAATAGAAGCAGAAGGCCTACTAGCTGTATGCATTCAACACGAAATGGATCACCTGGATGGTAAACTTTTTGTGGACTACCTGAGTAGTTTGAAACGTAATCGTATAAAGAAAAAGCTCGAAAAAATACATAAAAGCCAAAACTAAACCTTAATGTCGACGGTAGTTTTAAACATCATCAGCCAAAAGCGAATTAACATTGAATATTATTTTTGCAGGTACGCCCGAGTTTGCCGCCAATAGTCTCGAAGCTCTTATTAAACAAGGCCATCATGTAATTGGCGTATATACGCAGCCTGATCGCCGAGCAGGCCGAGGCAAGAAAATTTTAAAAAGCCCAGTTAAACTTGTCGCTGAAGCACATGGGTTGCCGGTCTATCAACCTGAGAAGTTAACAGATGAAGTCGCACAAAAAGAGCTTGCAGCTTTAACACCTGACTTAATGATTGTAGCAGCTTACGGTTTATTATTGCCTACTGCTATTTTAGATACCCCTATTTTAGGTTGCGTAAACATTCATGCATCTCTGCTACCTAGGTGGCGTGGTGCCGCACCGATTCAACGAGCCATTCAAGCAGGTGATACTGAAACCGGTATTACCATAATGCAAATGGATGAAGGTTTAGATACAGGCAACATGCTAATGAAAGTATCGACCCCTATTACAAAAACAGATACTGGTGGAACACTTCACGACAGGCTTTCTGATTTGGGTTCAAATGCTATTTTACGCTACTTAGAATCAATCAGAGATCAGCAACCAGAGCTAGGCGAGATTCAAAACAAGGATTTAGCCAATTACGCACACAAACTAAATAAACAAGAAGCAGCTATCGATTGGTCAGATAATGCACACCAGATATGCCTAACTATCAGAGCCTTCAACCCTTGGCCTGTTGCGTTTTTAACGGTAAATAATGAACGTGTACGAATTTTTGAAGCCGAAGTTGTTAGTGATACCATCGCCAGCAAGCCCGCTACTGTTCTTGAAAAAAACAAACACGGCATCGTCGTTAGTTGTGGAAAAAACGCAATCCGAATCCTCAAACTTCAATTACCAGGTGCTAAAGCAATTACTTCTCAAGCATTTTTCAATGGCGGTAAAGACATTCTAAATGTCGGTGACAACCTGAATACAACAGAAAATGATTTAGGAGCAACGCTTGAGCAATCTTAAGGGTTCATCTACAAGCAAACAGGAGAATATCCGCGCGATTGCCTGCCAAGTTGTTCACAATGTGGTCGTTCAACAACGCTCCTTAAACACCTTATTACCTAAAGCGAGTGAGCAAGTTGCCGAAAAAGACAGAGCATTACTTCAAGAACTCGTTTTTGGAACATGTAGATGGTTTTACCATTTAGAAGCACAGCACAATCAATTTCTACAAAAACCGCTTCATAAAAATGACAAAATAGCAGAAACACTGCTAAAAGTGGGTATTTATCAGCTTCAATATACGCGTATTCCAAACCATGCAGCATTAAATGAAACCGTTGCTGCCGCCGAAACACTTGGTGTCAGAAAATTAAAAGGTTTAATCAATGCAATTTTACGCAAGGTTAACTCGCTTGAAAAAACACCGCCTCTTGAAGCAGCTATTGCCAGCCATCCAGAATGGATACAAGAAAAATTAAAATATAACTGGCCAAACCAATGGGAAAGTATTTTACAACAAAATAATCAACATCCACCGATGACACTACGGGTTAATCAACAACACCTCAACCGTGACAGCTACCTTCAAAAATTACTTGATGCTGAGATCGATGCAAAGGCGACCCCATTTTCGACTAATGGTATTTCCCTAACCAGCCCTTGTAATGTTTTGTCTTTGCCTAATTTCTTAGATGGGTATGTCAGCATTCAGGATGAAGCGGCACAACTATGCTGTAGTTTATTAGATTTATCTCCCAATTTAAACGTATTAGATGCCTGCGCAGCACCGGGAGGAAAAACCTGTGCAATGCTCGAAACAGAACCTTCTCTTACCATGCTAGCACTCGATGTTGACCCGAAGCGCAGTGAGCGTATTACCGAAAATATTGAACGCCTAAACCTTTTTGCCGAAATCAAAACGGCTCAGGCTGAACAAGTCGACACATGGTGGGATGGAAAAGAATTTGATCGCATTCTATTAGATGCTCCCTGTAGCGCTACAGGCGTTATTCGACGCCACCCAGACATTAAACTGCTACGTAAAGAAGAGGATATTAAAAATTTAGCCGTTTTACAGCTAAATTTACTGGTTTCTCTCTGGCCAACACTGAAACAAGGTGGCACACTCATCTACGCAACATGCTCTATTTTTTCGCAAGAGAATAGCCGGATAATAGAACGTTTTCTTAAAAATGAGCCAACTGCAAAAATAGTACCTATTGAATCTGACTGGGGGGTTGATACAGGGTTTGGTCGACAACTTTTCCCTCAGCAAGAAGGTCACGACGGGTTCTTTTACGCTCGTTTAACAAAAAATGGCGTATCAATATAAATACGCCATAATCATGTTTAGAAAGATTAAATTCAGACGACAGTTTAAAAAATATTATGAAAATTATCATTATCGGTGCAGGGCAAGTCGGCGGAACGCTCGCTGAAAATCTAGCGAATGAAGAGAACGACATTACGGTTATCGACCAAGACAGCGCTCGCCTTCGAGAACTACAAGACCACCTTGACATCCGTACCGTTCACGGCCAAGGTGCTCACCCAAATATTCTTGAACAAGCAGGAGCTGAAGATGCCGATATGTTAATTGCTGTCGCAAATAGTGATGAAGTTAACATGGCTGCTTGTCAGGTTGCTTACACTTTATTTAAAACGCCCAGCAAAATTTGTCGTGTACGCGCCACCCCCTATCTAGCCAAAAAAGAACTTTTTACAAATAAAGCTTTTCCTATTGACGTTTTAATTAGCCCCGAACAAGTCGTTACCAAACATATTACTCGCTTGCTTGAATACCCTGGCGCACTTCAAGCGCTAGACTTTGCTAATGGTAAAGCGCGTTTAGTTGCGATAAAAGCTTGCGAAGGCGGGCCTCTCATTGGTCATGAACTTTCTTTTTTGCGCCAACACATGCCCAACATCGACACTCGGGTCGCCGCAATATTTCGTCAGGGCCAACCAATCATCCCTTCAGGTAAAACCGTGATTGAAGTCGATGATGAAGTATTCTTCATTGCAGCAAGAGATCATATTCGTGCAGTTATGAGTGAACTTCAGCCGCTGGAGAAAAAGTATCGCCGAATTATTATTGCTGGCGGTGGTAATATAGGCTTCAGACTCGCCAAACAACTTGAACGCCGTTATCAGGTAAAGATCATCGAAACTTACCACGAACGATGTGTTGCGTTATCTGAATCGCTTGAAAAAACGATCGTATTGCATGGCAATGCTGCCGGTAAAGACCTGCTACTTGAAGAGAACATTGAAGATACAGATGTATTTATTGCCGTCACCAATGATGATGAAGCTAATATCATGGCTTCTATGCTCGCCAAACGTATTGGTGCACGTAAAGTAATTGCACTGATTAGCAACCCTGATTATGTCGATTTAATACAAGGGGGAGAAATTGACATTGCCGTCTCACCACAACAAACAACCATCGGTAGCTTGCTAACACATATTCGTAAAGGTGATGTAGTAAACGTTCACTCTCTTCGTCGCGGCGCTGCAGAAGCAATTGAAGCGGTTGCACATGGTGATGAACATTCCTCAAAAGTTGTCGGCAAACGCCTAGATGAAATCAAGCTTCCAACCGGTACAACTATCGGCGCTATTGTTCGAAAGCAAGAAGTACTCATTGCTCATGATCATATTCGTATTGAGGCTGATGACCACGTCATTTTATTTTTAATCGATAAGAACAAAATACGCGAAGTCGAAAAATTATTCCAAGTCGGTCTGTCATTTTTCTAATGCGCCATTTAACAAGAATACAACTGCGTATCCAAATATTGTACTTTCTGCCCGCTAGGAAACAGATGTAATGCACTTTTCGACTATATTCCGCATTCTCGGCATCCTACTGATGATTTTCAGCCTATCTATGCTACCCCCCATATTAGTATCCTTAATTTATGATGATCATCAGGTGTCTGCATTTTTACACGCATTTATTATTACATTAGGTGTGGGAGTTATAGTTTGGCTGCCCGTACGCAAACTCAAAAAAGAACTACGCGTACGTGATGGCTTCCTTGTCACTGTACTTTTTTGGTTAGTACTCAGCATCAGTGGTTCAATACCGCTATATCTTTCAGATGCTTTAAACCTTCAATATGTTGATGCTTACTTTGAGTCACTCTCGGGGCTCACCACCACAGGTGCGACCGTTATTACAGGTTTAGACCTCCTGCCAAAATCAATTCTTTGGTATCGCCAACAACTTCAATGGTTTGGCGGCATGGGTTTGATTGTACTCGCTGTTGCCATCCTCCCCATGCTAGGCATCGGTGGAATGCAGCTTTACCGAGCTGAGACCCCCGGCCCCGTAAAAGACAGTAAACTTACTCCCCGTATTACCGAGACAGCGAAAGCTTTATGGTATATCTATCTTGGATTAACTGCGGCCTGCGCACTCGCCTATTGGGGAGCAGGCATGTCGCTCTTTGATGCCATTTGTCACAGTTTTTCAACCATCGCGATTGGTGGGTACTCGACCCATGACGCAAGTATCGGCTATTTTGATAACAGCATCATTGAATTAATCGCAATCTTATTTATGTTTATTTCAGGGATCAATTTTGCACTTCATTTTACCGCCTGGCGAAGCAACAGCTGGGTCACGTATATACAAGACCCCGAATTTCGCTTTTACGGCTCTTTAATGATTTTCGTCACGCTCGTCACCATCGCCACATTGTATTTCACAGACACTTATGGGCTCTCAGACTCGGTTATCAGAGGTCTATTTGAAGTGGTTTCTATTGCAACGACAACAGGCTTTGCTACCGCAGATTTTGCGAACTGGCCATTTGTATTACCATTCCTCCTGTTCTTGGTGGCTTTTGTTGGTGGCTGCGCTGGGTCGACTGGCGGCGGCATGAAGGTAATTCGGGTGCTACTCATTTATAAGCAGGGCCTTAGAGAAGTTAAACGACTCATCCACCCCAATGCAATCATCCCCGTTAAACTCGGCAAAAAACCAGTACCAGATCGTGTACTTGAAGCTGTATGGGGGTTCTTTTCAGTTTACTTATTTGTATTTGTTGTGCTGCTATTGTTATTGCTAGCAACAGGTTTAGATCAAGTAACTGCTTGGTCAGCTGTTGGTGCCAGTATTAATAATTTAGGTCCAGGCTTAGGTGATGTTTCAACCCATTATGGTGATATTCCAAATACTGCAAAATGGATACTTTGCTTTGCAATGTTAATGGGACGGCTTGAGATTTTCACTTTGCTTATATTATTTACACCTTCATTTTGGCGTAACTAAAAACCATTGCCAAAGCTAGAAACGTCGTGTTCCTAGCTTTTCGCGTCCAGAGTTATGCGGTAAAGCGCTTAATGCTTTTCAGAAGGCCGCCTCTTAAGCTCGCTATTTCTTCTTTTGCTTTCTGGTAAGCTTGCTCAGCTACATTTGAAAGGTTTTCATCGACATCACTTTCAACTAACTTCATCTGACTTACTCTTTGCAAATACAATGCACTACACGCCATCATTGCAGCCTTAGACTCTGATCTTGGCTTCAACCCATACCATTCACAAATTTTATCGACAGATTGCTTAAAGGCCTCATCTGGCCCATGAACGCCAATAGAAATCGTGGTGCGTTTGATTTGAGTTTCCCACGGAACATTTACTCTGAGCTCAAAAACGTCGGAAGGCGTACGGCCTTTTCGCTTCACTAAAATACGTCTTAAACCGCGAATATGACCATCAGGACGGACATGATATTCTGGCAATAAAGTTTGCTCTAAACAGTACATCTTTTGTTCTTTTTCAAAACGAGCGTCTATCTCTTTCGCTTTAGTATAAGCCGCATTCCTGCTCCGTTTGATTCGAACATATTCCTGATGTTCTTCACCGCCCCATGCCCTAAAAACCCGAAAGTACGACAACTCTCCGTACTTGTGATCGTATATTGCCATGCAATTATTCTCCTTGTGGGATATTCCCTACCACTCTTATTTAATTACAGTTTTAATTCCTTTAAAATTACCACGCTATATATAGCAAAAATTTATAATACAAGGAACTTACATTTATGAAATACAGCATTTATCTTTCAGGTGAAATTCATTCAGACTGGCGAGAACGAATCATTTCTGGTTTAAAAGAAAACGGTGTTGATGCAAACATTTACGCCCCGATCACCAACCATGAGGCTAGTGATGAAGTAGGGGTTCGCATATTAGGTGAAGAAGAAAATATTTTTTGGAAAGACCATAAAGCAGCAAAAATTAATGCTTTACGCACGATGAGCCTCATTAAAAAGTCAGATATCGTTGTTGTTCGCTTTGGCGAAAAATATAAACAATGGAATGCTGCCTTTGATGCGGGTATTGCCATCGGCCAAGGCAAGCCAATTATTGTGATGCACGCCCCCGAACTAACCCACCCTCTTAAAGAGATAGATGGCGCAGCCATGGCAGTTACCGAAACCCCCGAGCAAGTCGTTGAAATTTTGAAGTACATCAACGAATAGACTACTCCAACCAAGTGAATTTTAAGGTATAATGCCGCACTTTTTGGTTTATGCTAAAACCGAGATCACTCACATAATAAAATTTGGTGGTATAACCGTGTCGAATGAGACCCGCTCTAATATATCTGAGCCTAATGTTAAAACCTTTCAAGGGCTGATCCTTGCACTTCAAAACTTTTGGGCGAGCAAAGGTTGCGTTATTCTGCAACCTTTAGACATGGAAGTAGGTGCCGGAACCTTTCACCCTGCAACTTTTCTTCGGTCTATAGGCCCTGAGACTTGGAATGCAGCTTATGTGCAGCCAAGCCGCCGCCCAACAGATGGTCGTTATGGTGAGAACCCAAATCGCTTACAACATTACTACCAATTTCAGGTTGTCTTAAAGCCTTCCCCCCTTAATATCCAAGACCTTTACCTTGAGTCATTAACGGCAATGGGTATCGATACAAATGTACATGATGTTCGCTTTGTAGAAGACAATTGGGAATCGCCCTCATTAGGCGCTTGGGGTCTAGGTTGGGAAATCTGGCTAAATGGCATGGAGGTAACTCAGTTCACTTACTTCCAACAGGTTGGCGGACTCGAATGCTACCCTGTCACCGGCGAAATCACCTACGGTTTAGAACGTATCGCCATGTATCTTCAAGGTGTTGATAGTGTGTATGACCTTGTTTGGGCAAATGGGCCAAACGGTGTGGTGACATATGGAGATGTTTTTCATCAGAATGAAGTTGAAATGTCGACCTACAATTTTGAACATGCAAATATCGACATTTTATTCGCTAATTTTGACAATTTCGAAGCAGAAAGCCAGCGCATGATCGATAAAGGCTTACCTTTGCCTGCGTACGAATTAGTATTAAAAGCATCCCATGCTTTCAATATGCTTGATGCTCGCCATGCAATCTCAGTAACTGAACGACAACGTTTTATCTTACGTGTTAGAACACTTGCACGCGCCGTTGCACAAAGTTACCTCCAAAGCCGACAAGAATTAGGCTTCCCACTTGCACCCGAAGCACTTCGTAAGGAAGCGCTCGCCAAGCTCGAAGCACTTAGCTCCGGCTCTAGCAATTCAGATAAGGGAGACAAATAACATGTCAGCAACACAAGATTTTTTAGTTGAAATTGGTACCGAAGAATTACCCCCTAAGTCGCTCAAGAAATTATCAGATGCCTTTTCAAGCGGTATCGAAAAAGCACTCAAGGAAGCTGGTTTAAACTATGATGATGCTAAATCATTTGCCAGTCCACGTCGCTTGGCACTTAGAATCAAGGGCTTAGAAGTAAAACAAGCCGACAAAACCGTAGAGAAAAAAGGCCCGGCTAAAAAAGCGGCTTTTGATAACGAAGGCCAGCCATCACGAGCGTTACTTGGCTTCGCAAAATCATTAAAAATTGAACCTGCACAATTAGAAGAACAGGAAACGCCCAAAGGCACCTGGTTAGTTTATCGCAGCACAGAAGCGGGTAAAGAAACACTTTCATTACTGAATGCAATTGTTGACCAGTCTCTGAACAAGCTTCCAATACCTAAACGTATGCGTTGGGGATCTCAAAGAGTTGAATTTGTTCGTCCACTGCAATGGGTATTAATGATCTTTGGTGGCGAAATCGTTCAAGGCAATGTTTTAGGTATTCCTAATGGCGATACAACGCGCGGTCACCGCTTCCATAGCTCAGGTAAAATTCAGATCAACCATGCGGATGATTATGAAAAAGCACTGTTAGAACAAGGTAAAGTCATTGCTGATTACGATATCAGAAAAGAAAAAATCCGTTCAGACGTCCAAGCAACAGCTGAGCAAGCAGGTGGCGTTGCCGTCATCGATGAAGACCTTTTAGACGAAGTTGCTTCACTAAATGAGTGGCCTGTTCCTTTATTAGGAGGCTTTGAAGAGCGCTTTCTTGAAGTACCAACCGAGGCACTTATCTCATCAATGAAAGAACACCAAAAATACTTTCACTTGCTAGATAAAAGTGGCGCTATGATGCCAAATTTCATTACCATTGCCAATATTGAGAGCACAGACCCCGCTCAAGTAATTGAAGGTAATGAGCGCGTGATTCGCCCAAGATTGTCTGATGCTGCATTCTTCTTTGAGACCGATAAGAAATCGAACCTTGAAGCAAGAAGAGACCAGCTTAAAAAAATCGTATTCCAAAAAGAACTCGGTACGGTATTTGATAAAACAGAACGTGTGTCGAAACTTGCTGCGAAGATTAGCCAACAAATCGGTGGCGATGCAAACGAAGCCGAACGCGCGGGTAAGCTTGCAAAATCTGACCTAGTCACCGAGATGGTACTCGAATTCACTGATTTACAAGGCATTATGGGTAGCCATTATGCACGTTTCGATGGTGAATCTGAAGAAATCGCACTCGCTTTAAACGAACAATATATGCCTAAATTTGCCGGAGACACATTACCAGGCACTAAAACGGGCCAAGCACTATCGATTGCAGAGAAACTTGACTCCCTCGTGGGTTTATTTGGTATTAACCAGCCGCCTACAGGCACCAAAGATCCGTTTGCATTACGTCGAGCTGCCCTAGGTATTTTAAGAATCATTGTTGATAAGCAGCTTGACCTAGACCTTAACGATATTATTTCTTGGTCGATTGAGCAATATGATGGCCTGAAAAATGACAATGTAAAAAATGATCTTGTAACTTACTTACTTGAACGTTTCAGAGCATGGTATGAAGGTGAAAATATTTCTGCCGAAGTTTTCTTGTCAGTTTGCGCACGTAGACCGACTCGTCCAGTAGACTTCGATAAACGCGTTAACGCAGTGAATGCATTTCATGCATTGGATGAAGCGCAAGCATTATCGGCTGCTAACAAACGTGTTTCTAACATACTTGCCAAGCAAGATACTGATTTAAGCGGAAAACAAGTAAACTCTAGCTTACTGACAGATGCCGCTGAAATTGAGCTCGCTGCACAATTAGACTCACTTTCTAAGAAGGTTATTCCTTTATTTGATAAAGGCGACTACGAAAGCGCATTAGCCTCGCTAGCCACACTTCAAAAGCCCGTTGATCAGTTTTTTGATGATGTAATGGTGATGGTCGATGATGATGCGGTGAAAACGAACCGACTGATTCTGTTAAACCAGCTTAGAGCGTTATTTTTGAAGGTTGCTGATATTTCGCTACTGTCGAAGTAAACTCTATTCGATTGGCACTTACTACCCGAAACTGAAAAGCGTACATAAATCATTATGTGCGCTTTTATCATATTGAATTCGATCGAATATAAAGCCCTAAGCTTCATTGATCCCCAAGCACTCCCTATAAAGACCTAATCACTACATCAACCCTACTTCTCGATAATAACGAATGGCTCCTGAGTGCAATGGCGCTGATAAACCGTCATTAATCATTTGTTTTTTTCGTAAACCACTAAATGCAGGGTGAAGTTTTTTAAACTCTATAAAGTTTTCAAAAACAACTTTTGTTAACTGATAGACCACTTCATCTGGTGTTTCTCGTGAGGCAACAAAAGTCGCCCCCACGCCAAACGTTTTTATTTCACGCCCCGTACCGCGATACATCCCGGCAGGAATCGTTGCTTCACGATAGTAGGCTGTATCATTAATCATTTTGTCGACAGCATCGCCGGTTACATCAAGCAAAATACTCTCGCACTCTGTTGTCGCTTCTTTAATTGACGTACTTGGGTGCCCTACCATGAATATCATGGCATCAAATTCATTGTTACAAAGTGCTTCCGCTTGGTCTGATGATATTACTTCTGACACATGCGAAAACATGCTTCGCGTCCAACCCTTTTCTTTCATGAGCACTTCCATCGTCGCACGATGCCCAGAACCAAGGTTACCCAGGTTAATTCGCTTTCCTTTCAAATCATCAAAAACTTTAATACCAGAATCTTTACGCGCCACGATCGTGAACGGCTCGGAATATATAGAAAAAACTGAACGTAAGTCTTTATCAGGACCATCGCTTTCAAACTCACTACTGCCATTATAAGCATGAAACTGCCAATCCGATTGCACCACTCCTAAGTCTAAATCGCGCTCCCGAACTTTTTCTAGGTTATAAACAGAACCTAACGTGCTTTCAACACCACATCGAATACCGTGTTCTGAACGTAAGCGATTAATCATACGACAAATCGCGCCACCCGTTGGATAATATACACCGGTAACACCGCCCGTTCCGACAATCATGTAATGTTTATCTTGAGCCGCGACCAAAGTACTAAAGCCTAGTGATAAACATAGTACAACCATGCCTATTAGTGATTTCTGTAACCTGGGCATTTATCTTCCCTATTTTTAAAATAATTTATTTACTGATTATAGAGAAAATAGCATCCACAAACACCTCTAAATCAACATTAGTCGATATACCTAAGCCTAGCGTTCTCGCCTTATCTAATGATAAACGGTCACTCGTTAAAGAAAGATGAAAATAGGAGAATGAACAACTCAACGTCATGAAATCGGACCTATAACCAAACCTTGTATTGAGCTGCAGCTCATCGGTTAAACGAAACTATACATTGGTAGTCAGAAAGTTTAAATCGCTATACTAATACAGCAATAGACCTAGATTAAAACCTAGTTGTAATTGATATAATCCTGACAACTTTGCTTATTTGGGATAGCCCAAAACTTCTTTTTTGTGCCGTTCAGTAAAAGATACGCATATTTATTTTTCATGGCTTAAAGCATTAATTTACAATTTAAATACGAACAAAATAATTTATATTGTTTATAACAATTCGCCAATTTTTTAAAATTTCACAAACAAAATCAATCATACTGCTAGACTTATCCTTATCTATTAAAAGCATGAGTTAAATGAACCCGATTACCCGACCCATTTTTTATTTAATGAATCAGTTGAGCTATCGAAGTAAATTCGTGCTCCTTGCATCATTATTGGCAATTCCTTTAGTGTTCTTTGCAGGGCAGCTAGCTTATACCTATCATCAAGAAGCGAATCAGGTAAAACTAACCAAAACAGGCTTAAATTACCTGAAGCAAGTATCTTATCTAATTGAAGATTTAGAAACGCTGCGCGACCTGTCAGTGATCGCTTCAACACAACAAGAGTCCGTCCTCATTAAAAAAATTAAGGGAGTAAAACAAAAGGCCCTTCAAAAGGCTGCTCAAATACAAAAACTCGCTATACCTACGAAACATTTGAGTTTTTTAGTCGAATTGCAAGAAACCATTCAAGATAAAGGTATGATTCGCGGTAATGAAGCGGGAATAGAAGGTACATATGAACAAGCCCATACTTTGATAAGTCGGGCTTATACCTGGCGAACCAAACTTTCTTATACATTTATTTCTCGTGCTCGTAGTAGTGCTAATATCATTGACACCTTAAATTTACTCAACGAGAGTGAAATATATTTACATGCATTAGGTCAAACGAGAACTTTTGGTAGTTTATATTTAGAGCAAACCTTTATTGATTCATACGGCGCTTCAGTTTTAGAGAAAACATACTTAACGCTTTCTAAATTGATAGAACTTGTGGATGTAAAAGCGGAAGAATACAAAGAGCTAATAAGCATTTATCCGGAAATAAAACCTGACATCGTAAAACAAAATCTCGGATATGCACTCGAGCGGTTTTACCAAGCGCTTATAGAGACCTACACGCCATCAGAAGACCCTATTGCGTTCTATGATGACATAACTAAAACCTATGAACTGGCTTACCAACAAAATCACCTGTTATTCCAGCTTTTAGATAAAGTGCTTGAAAAAGAGTACCAAGTTAGCAAACGTCGACTATCGTTTTTTTACTTTGGCGCAGGTTTGGTGTTGTTATTGATTTCTTACGTCTACTTAGGCCTTTATAACTCTATGAACTCCGCGGTTCGTAGTTTGATGCACTCTGCGCATAAAGTTGCCGCAGGTTCCTATAACGACCCCATACGTACCCACACAAAAGATGAGCTGTCTTCCGTGGCAGCCGCCATGGATGCCATGCGCCTGAGCATTCAGGAGCGAGAAGAAAAACTATCATTCATGGGGCAAACGGACGGACTCACACAACTGTATAACCGTCAGTATTTTGATACAGCCCTAGACCTATCACTGGCAAATAGTCTACGCCAGCACACGCCTTTCACACTGGTCATGATCGACATTGATCATTTCAAATCAATTAACGATACTTTCGGTCATCAAACGGGTGATGAATGCTTAAAGCAGGTTGCACAATTAGTACAAGATCAATACCAACGTAAGACAGATGTTGTGGCACGTTATGGTGGAGAGGAGTTTATCGCAATTTTATATGGCTCAAACCTTGAAGAAGCGATCGTGCAAACAGAAACGTTACGCGCAACGATTGCGTCGCACGAAATTAAATCAAATAACAAAACTATACAACTGACGGCAAGTTTTGGTTTAGCCGCACTCGCCTCACCTGAAATAAGCACCAGCAGTGATTTGATTGCTTTAGCTGACGTTTTACTTTATCAATCAAAGCATACCGGTAGAAATCGTTTAAGCTCTGCTTATTACGTCGAAGGCAACGCTAAACGTTCTAACCAATAAGCCCTAAATTCTATGCCCGCACCTCATAAATTTAGCTCATAGAGCATTATTGAGCAATCGATTTATCCAAGCACTTTTGCTTTAATGCTTGAATTTTGGCTTGATCATCACTTCTTTCAAATAAAGCTTCAGCATCCTTGCCTTTATACCTTACGAACACATCATCTAAATTCTGGTATGCGATATTCACATCACATTGAATAGATGATGGCAGCCCTTCTACACTTAAATAAAAAGTCCCTTGCCAATAGCGTGTACCTAAATCAGAGAGAGTCAGCTTAGACACTAATGAACTAGCACAGGCACTTAAACAAATAATGCAAAAAACAGCACCTGCAAACCTCCACAAGCTTGCGTTAGACCTTACACGACACAAAACAAGCGCTATACTTTTTATATCTAACCGAGCACCGTCCTCTAACCTAGTATCAACCACTAACCTGCCTTTCAATAAAAAAATGGTATTCTAAACGAATAGCTTTAAGTACCAGCATTTTCTGCTCCCTTGCGATGTGATTTATTTCCACGCTTACGGTGCTTCTGAGCCATGACAGCCTTAAAGGCCTCTACCTGATTTTCCGTCAGGATGCTTTGTAACTTATCAATCGTCTCTTGATGAAGTACTTTCATCGCTTGAAACTGCTCTTTTCTGCTCTCATCATATTGGCTGTGTAGATTTTTGCGCTGCTCATGCTGAGCTTTCATAATAGATAAAAACTCAGGGGATTGTGATTCTGAAATTTGCAAAATCTTAACGAGTTCCACGAGCTTATTATGTTTTTTCTGAGCGACATCCTGTGCTTGCAATGGTAACGCTAACTGAGTCAGCAATAAGCAAAATATAAATCGTTTCATAACTCCGACCTCTCCTATTAAATGAGTATTCAGTTTATAAAAGAAATAAGGAAGCAATTTGCAAGAAAAAAGGAAAAGTACACTCTCAAGACTTAAAGTCTTAATTTAGGTCAACGGCATAAGGCTTTAGCGTCGCTAAAGGGACAATTTCAAGGGCTTTAAAATGTGTACGTTTTAAATGTACCCTCGGCGCCATACCTTGCTCATGAGCCTCAAACCATCGCGCAGCACATAAGCACCAATTATCGCCCGGTTTTAAGCCTGCAAAACCAAAATCCGGCATAGGCGTCGACAAATCATTGCCTTTGAAACGCGAAAACTCTAAAAAGTCTTTCGTTGCTTGAATACAAACAGTGTGGGAACCTAAATCTTGGTCATTGGTATTACAACAGCCGTCTCGGAAAAAACCTGTAACAGGGTCTTCATTACAACTCATTAACGCTTCACCAAAAACATTCAGCGATTCATCCATACTGACATTGCTCATCAAACACCACCTTTTTAATGATTATTAAATAATAAAGATTGTAACGCTGAAAGCGAGGATTTACCTAGGAGGCTGTCGGATTTAAGTCTGTTCTACTAAAAAACCGCTATGTCGGCCATATTTTCAGATATCTATTATTTATGTTTAATAGAACAACTATTCGCCTCAATTGATCGAAAAATCTAGCTCGATCTATCGATTTTTCGTAACGAACGCTTAAACCCGACAACCTCCTAGTTTTCTTCAAACTTGTAACCCAGACCATAAACAGAATAAATCAACTCTTCAGGGTAGACTGCTTTAATTTTTTTACGAAGCTTCTTTATATGGCTATCGATCGTGCGGTCACTCACAACGCGATATTCTTTGTAAATGGCCTGCATCAATTGCTCACGCTGATAAATTCGACCAGGCTCACTCGCCAGCACCACCAACAAATTAAACTCAACCACAGTCAAATCAAGCAGCGCACCTTGAATTTTGGCTTGGTATTTATCTTTATCTAATTCCATTAATTGACTTGAAGCAGAGAGTTCTTTCGATGCTGCTTTATCTATACGACGAAGTATTGCTTTAACACGCGCGACAATTTCTCGATAGCTAAAGGGTTTACAAACATAATCATCAGCCCCTAACTCTAAGCCTAAGAGTCGGTCGATTTCTTCAATTCTGGCAGTCGCCATGATAATCGGCAGTTCTGAAAATTGCCGAATCTCTTTACAGACTTCCATGCCATCTTTATTCGGCAGCATAAGATCTAGAATCATTAAGCTAGGTGAATGCTGCTTCACCCATGCAGCAACATGTAGTCCATCCATCAAAATATGGGTATCAAAACCAGACTGCTTTAGATAATCACTCAACAAGCTAGCAAGCTTTGGCTCATCTTCGACGATCAATATCATGTCACTCATAACGTATGTTTGCTCCCTTGTTTCATAATACCTTATTAAAGTAATAACTTATCAAAATAGCGCCTTATTAAAATATAGACTAAACCAAAGGTAAACGGATCGATATCTTCAAGCCACCTAAACTTGATGCGCTCGCTTTCATCTCACCTTGGTGGGCCAGTACAATCTGCTTACAGATCGCCAGACCAAGGCCAGAGCCTCCGGTTTGCCTATTACGAGAGGCCTCCACCCGATAAAGGTGGTCAAATAGCTTATCCAAGTGAAAACCATCAACGCCAGGAGAACTGTCTTCGATCATTAACTCAGCCATGCGCTGCTTGCCTTTTTTAAAGGCCTTAACCGTGATACGAATTTCGCCTGGCGCATCCGTATATTTAATACTGTTACCTAAAACATTTTGAACCAACTGTTTAAGGCGGCTGGCATCAGCCTGAATTCTAGTTCTTTCGCGTGGTAAATTAATATTCACCTTGAGGCCGTGCTCACCTGCAATCAATGCAAAGTGTTCACCTTCTGCTCGTATCAGCTGAATCAAATCTATTGGCGATTTATGGTAACTAATTGCGCCAATATCCGCGTTGGTTAGTTCATATAGGTCATTGACCAAACGCTGTAAATGCTTGATTTCATCTCGTGCGGATTTAACGTTTTCAATATTGAGCGGCCTGACGCCATCCTCCATCGCTTCAAGCTCACCGCTTGTAATTGCTAGTGGGGTTCGTAGCTCATGTGAAATGTCAGCAATCCACCGCTTTCGAGCCGATTCATTCTGCTCAAGTGTTTGCGCCAAGTGATTAAAGTCTCGCCCAAGTTCACCTATTTCATCTTTACTGGCCACCATTACTCGGTGACTTAAGTCTCCACTTGAAATTGCTTTAGCGCCGTCAGTTAGCGCCTTGATTCGTCGAACAATAAAACGAGTTAAGGGAATCGAGAAGGTGGCAGATAGAAAGATCACTAAAGCGCTAATCAACAAAAAACCTTCTGTTAAGGATTCTTGCAAGGCAAAATCAAAGTCATCACCCGGGTTTCTTTTACGCTTAAATGCTAACCAACCAACTGTCTTGTCTCCCCTTTCAATGGCCGTTAAATCATAATTTTCACCTGCCCGAAAAGGCCCTACAACTACCTCCTTTTCACTATTTAACAATGAGAAATCTAGTTCACTCTTAGCCGGAGGCGGCCTAAAGTTTCTTTCATTTTGTGTAGGGTAGCGTGCTCTAATGTCTCTATCACCAAGAGGAGGGCTATTATTAGAAAAAGGCCTGCGATGTTCAGGGGGCGGCGGTCTGCGCTCTCTTGGTCTATGCTCGGCAGATCGACCATCAGCTTGGCGAAGAATTTCATGAAACAAGCGTGGCTGTCGTGCTATAAAGGACCAATCCCCATAAGTTTTATAACTATCACTTAAGCTCTTACTCATAGCCGAAAACATTTGCTGCTCTCGAATATTAATATATTTGACGAGCTCTTTATCAACCGTCCATTGGATCAATAAATACATCGTCATCACTAAAAATATACTGTTTAAAAGCATGACAAAAAATAGTTTAGAGCGTATCCGCACACCGACCTCACAAAACTTCATTAACATCCATCTGAACTTAATGACAACTTTATCTATTTAAATATAAAGATTGATATAAGCCGAATTTAACCACTATACGAGACTTCCCTCACAAATTCATGGCTTAAACACAGCTTCCTTATTTGGTGCACATTTAAATCACAATTGCCGCACATTGTGCTTATACGATAGCAGTATCATTCGTCATACCGGAGTATCACCATGACAAATCACCTCACCACGCCGCAATTTGAATCCAATCCAAAAAAGTTAAAAATAAGTCTATTACTGTCCACTTTGCTCTTTATTTCTGCCTGCTCAGACACAAATAATGATGTAATAGATGACGATGAAGGCCAGACTGCTGACGTTGAAATAATCGAAGAGGTAATAGACACCGATACACCAACGACGACATCAGAGCCAACCGCACAAGATATTGTATTAAGAGCATTAATTGAAAACTTGAATATTGACGAAGAGATTGTAACGTCTCACCTACCAGATATTTCTGAGGATCTACCTCAACTAGGTATGAAATTGTTTTATAGCCAAAGCCTAGGCGGTGACTTTGATGCCGCCTGCGTTACCTGTCATCACCCGACACTAGGTGGTGGCGATAACTTAAGCTTACCGGTTGGTGTAGGAGCAGTCACACCAGCCCTTCTGGGACTAGGTCGAACGCACAGCTCGGGTTTACCAAAAGTACCCCGAAATGCGCCGACTATATTTAATGTGGGCTTATGGGACACGGGGCTATTTCTTGACTCTCGAGTTGAAAGCATTGGTAAAGAGCCTGATACCAACGGTAGTATTTCTGGTATCAGAACGCCAGACAGCAACTTTTTGGTTGCCGACCTCAATGCAGGCGCTAATTTAACTGCCGCACAAGCACGTTTTCCCGTTACATCTACTGAAGAAATGAAATCAGACCAATTTGAAGCGGGCTCAGACAACAATACGATACGTAATCATCTTGCCGCTAGAATAGGCAACTATGGTGAAGGTGAAGGTGAGTTAATCACCAATGACTGGCTCGTAGAGTTTCAACAAGCCTTAGGTTCGACAGCAATAGCAGAAACATTAATTACCTTTGACAACATCGCACTCGCAATAGGCGAATATGAACGCTCTATGGTATTTATTCAATCGCCTTGGCAAAACTATGTAGAAGGGGATTTAAGCGCTTTAACCGAACAAGAGAAATCAGGCGCGCAACTATTCTTCACATCAGTAAGAGATGGTGGCGCTGGGTGTGTAACGTGCCATAACGGTAAACTGCTCTCAGATGGCCGACATCATAATGTTGCGTTTCCACAAGCAGGTCCAGGTAAAGGCGACACCAATGATGACGACTTTGGTCGTGAACGTGAAACAGGGAATACTGGCCACCGCTACCAGTTTAGAACCGCCTCGTTGATAAATATTGCTCAAACTGCACCTTACGGCCATAGCGGTGCATACCAAAATCTAGAGGAAGTGGTACGTCATTACACCAATCCGAACCAAGCAATCGAAAATTTCTTTGATCGAGGCGGTATTTGTAGCCTACCTCAGTTCCTTGATGTCGAGAGCTGTAATGCGCTTTACCCTAACAATGAAGCTAATTCGACGCTTGCTTTAAATAAACTGAATAATGAACGACGAGATGACAACACTCTTTTTGAATCACCGCGCTTAAACAATAATGAAGTCATGGAACTGGTTGCCTTCCTTGAAGCGTTAAGTGACCCTTGCATAACGAATAGAGAGTGTTTAAGCGACTGGATTCCTGACAACACAAGTACAGGGCCAGATGGACAGCAACTCAATGCAATTTCTGTTTCAGGTTCACTGCTCTAATTAGCTACCATTATTTAACCATTAAATGCGCCTGCCGATTTATGCCTTAATTATAAATCGGCGCGCCATATTCCACACCTTCTTTGATATGCCCTTTCATCTGCTCTTCCCATCAAAAAAGGATCTCCTTTCACTCGCTTTAATAGCCTCAAATATGCTATCTTCCGCGACCGTTTTTTGAGCTTTAATGCTCAGTCAATTTAGTTTAGGTGGAAGGTTTAAGATGTTCGTTGGTTTCGATTATGGCACGTCTAATTGTGCAATAGGTGTCATGAATAATATGAATACAGGCGTTAATTTGTTACCGCTTGATCAAGGCCGAGCTTTTATGACCTCAACACTCTATGCAATTGAGCGCGAACTTATTTGTGAATATGTTGGGCAACATATCCCCAGCAAACAAATGCAAACAGACTACCTCCATATACGCCGCGGCTTACTCTCACAAGCTCAAAAAGTGCGTATCGATGAAGATATACGCGCCAATGAACAAAGCTTATTTTTCGGCAATGAAGCCTTCGAGCAATACCTTGAAATGCCCAGCGAAGGCTACTTCATAAAGTCGCCAAAGTCGTTTTTGGGCGCCAGCGGCCTTCGCCCTGCTTTCGTACATTTTTTTGAAGATATTGTAACGGCTATGATGCTCGGCATTAAACAACGAGCCGAACAAACCCTGCAGCACGACATAAGCCATACAGTGATTGGTCGTCCGGTAAACTTTCAGGGTCTTAATGCCGAGAAAAGTAATCAACAAGCGTTAAAAATACTGACAACTTCGGCACATAGAGCTGGGTTCAAATCAGTTGAATTTCTATTTGAGCCACTTGCTGCGGGTTTAGACTTTGAAACAAAGCTTGAAACAAACAAAATTGTATTAGTGGTCGATATCGGTGGTGGTACCAGTGATTGCGCGATGGTCAGAATGGGACCCAATTATCGAAATAAAACAGATCGCTCTCCTGATTTTTTAGGGCACACTGGTGAACGCATAGGCGGAAATGATTTAGACATACAATTAGCTGGTAAGGAATTCATGCCACTATTTGGTATGAAGTCTCTGCTGAAAAATGGCCACCAGATGCCCACCCAGTTCTTTTGGGATGCTGTCACGACCAATGATGCTGGCGCTCAAGCTGATTACAACAGCCAACAGACAGAAAGTGCCTTATTAAAACTGCTAAGTGACACCACAGAACCAGCACTGTTACAACGTTTCATCAATTTACGCCACGAAAAGCAAAATCATCAAATTGTACGAAGCGCTGAACAGGGCAAAATTGCGCTCTCTGAAAACAGCATTGAGCAAGTAGATTTAAGCTATGTTGAACCATTATTAAGCTGTGATGTTACAAGAAAACAATTTTCCAAAGCGATTGAACGCCCACTTGAAAAAATGACAAAACTGATGAGTGAAGCGGTGAAACAGGCAGGATGTAAACCCGATTTAATCTATATAACCGGCGGTTCTGCCAAGTCATTAGCCATACAGCAGGCAGTTAGGCATAAGTTTGGCGACATAGAGGTGGTTGATGGGGATCATTTCGGCAGCGTCGCAGCAGGGTTAACACTATGGGCCAAAAAGTTATTTAGCTAAATATTGCCTTCTCTTAAATATCAACAAGAATAGTTATCGGTCTACTAAGCATTTGAATTGGAATTACTTTTTAAGGGTAAAGTACTTCTACTTCAAATTGAATATCTGGGTTCTGTACTTTTTTTGCATCAACGACTAATAAGTTTCCACCCAAATTAATGGGGTGCGTGTCATCTTCCATCACAAAACTTGAGTGTTTATCTTTACCATTAAACAACACTGGGGTAAACACAATACCGGACGCTGTCTCAATTTCTGAAACATTCACCCGCACGGCTAAACTTTTCTCACCATTAATATTCACCACTGGCTTTTCTACCCGTGATGCCTGGCAAGCATCTCCGCTAAGTAAGCCTGTTGCGGCGACCAAATTGCATTGCTTGCCATTGGCGATATTCAAAGCCCCAAATTCAAGGCCTTTATCTTGTGTGACGTTCGCTGGGCTCACCAACTTTAACTTTACCTTGGCGGTAAAGCTTGCACTCCAGCAAGTAGCACTGGTACAAAGCAAGGCAAGCAATAAGACACTTCTTACTATTTGCATATCCTTATCCTTAGATGTTCGCAAGTCATGACAAGTATAAGTGTAATTATTAATACTACAACCAATGTGACAAAACTTTACATTTCAAAAAACAAGGTGTACGAAAACCAAAATAACAAGATTATTTTTACATATTAATTAGAGTGATTTACACCATTCAAGCTAATTGTATCCAAATATACAACCCCTTCTCCTCCTTGTGTAAGTAGATGTACCGGGGCAGACATGACGAGTTCATGTCGTTTAAGAAAACTTTCTGCAACCGTAATGTGGTAGGCGCCTGGCACCATTCTTTCGACAATAAAAACGCCATCATATTCTGTTGACGATTCAGCTACAATTTCACCGCCTGCAGTGCGTACTTGCACAGGGATACCACTGCGGATACTTGATCGGCCCTGCCTAACAATGTCGATAGACCCTTCTATTTCAAATGTTTCCAGCACGGAAAATTCCAGGTCATTTGTGGCGCCCGCATGTGTATACACGAAGCGTTTTGCATTTTTTACACGTAAGAAAGGGTCACCTAATGAGCCTTCATCTATCTCAATGATTTGGAGTTCTTGAGGGGGGATGCCTTTCAGGGTAACAAGGCCAGTTGAATCAGTCGGCATTTTTCGCCATGCTGACCTGCCTTTAAAGGTCACACCTTCAAGGGCTTGATCACCGTCATTGAACTGGCCATCATTATTTCGATCGAGATAAGCTTTGGCCGTCACGGTTCCGGTAGAAGATATAAAGTCATTGCTAATGGATAATTGTTGACGTTTGGGGTCATAAGCAAAAGCAGTATTTAGACTCAAGCCAAGCGCTTGCATACCATTGTTGGTAAAACCGGCATTTAGGGATAAATCCAGGTCATCAAAACTCCAGGTAAAGGTATTATTCAGGCTTAATTCAGCGTCTTCAGAAAAAGCATAGTTGACTTGCGCCTGGTACATAAAGCGTGAAGTTTTCTTCCAACTAGCACTGGATACTAAACCATTAATTCGCCCCTTTGGCGAAATCGAATAATCTAAGCCTGCTTTTAGTCGCCATTGATAAAAACGCTTATTCACACTGAGATTGGCATCGAGTAGCGCGTCTATTTCATCAACACTGTCATCGTTATCTTCATCTTGGCTATAAGTAGTATATCGAAGATCATGGGCAATATTGGCACTAAATAAATTAAAGCTCATACGGTTCTGATATGAAGTTTGGCGCTTCAAGCTTCCCCGAAACTCTGTGTCGTTGATTTCAAAATCATAGGTCATCGGAGTTGAAAAGAATGCACGCGTTACGCCATTGATGCCCAGTTTTAACTCGCCTCGCTTGGTATTATTCGGGTTTTGATCACTGACTAAGTTATTAAATTTTAAGGCATCAATATTAAAATTTACGCCACTCCAGTTACCTTTTACAACCGCCGCATACGCATGGCCACTTTCGGTATCATCTACCCACGTTAAATGAATAAAAGCTCCCGCTAGTGATGTAAACGCATCAATTGAACGGTAAAAATGAGTGTTTTCACTATTTTCTGGTCTTAATTCTACCAGGCTTGTTTGTAAAGTAAGGTAGTCATTTAAGCCGTAGGTCAACTCGCCCATAAAAAAATTCGAGTCGACACCTTCGTCAGAGTCTTCACCATTTAGCGAGATTAAAGGCGTTTTACTTTCGATGACCTGAAGTCGAGAGCCCCATTCATTTTTTTTAATCATCCCCGGCCCGATATTAATTTTCTCTTTACGAGTACGGTATTGCCCTTGCGGGCCATAAATTCGAATATCAAAAATATTCTGGCCTACAAATGTCGCAATATCTGAAAAACTATAGCGGCCATCAGATCCGGAGTCTGTAAAGGCGACTAATGAACCATTTCGGTACAATTCAACTTCCCAACCAGGTGGCGCATCACCCTCAAGCAATACGTCATCTACTTTATCCAAACTGGTACTTGTTCCACGGGATAAAGCTAGGCCCCTACCCTCAACGGCATCATAAACCAAACTATCGGAGCCGGTGTTCAAATCGCCAAATTCATAACTTCTAAGTCCTAAATACATATCGGTGTCAGGCCCTGAAGCGCTTCGAGAAAAAGTCAGCCTTAAATCCTCTTGCCCGTCAGCGTAAATATAACTTGAGCGCATCGAATGCTTCATTAAGTCCATACGTCCTTGAAGCACACCACCGGTAAATTGTTGAAAGTGCCCCCGGTGATGTAGCAGATCTTCACTTAATTCCAGGTCAAATAAAGGATTTCCTAAATACTGATATTCGTTCGGCAAGTATTCTTTAGCGGGGGCTTGAGCTTGACCCTTAACTAGGCTTTCACGTTTTTCGTGGCGTTTACGCTGTTTGATAATTGGGAGCTCAACATCGGATGATATAAGCAGGCTTAATTGAGAAATATTTAGGTTGAGCTCTAAGCCAAACCACCGTTCCAATAGTCGATAATCAAAATAGAGATCGAAGTCATCCACAGCATAATACAAGGCTTTCGGCCAAGCTTTCTGCTGACCTCGAATAAACAATGTTTGCTGCTCGATATCGATCGAAAAGGTATTACTCTCCTTAACGAACCAGCCATCTACCGTGCCTGCGGCGACATCAATATTCAAAGGAAAGTCTAAGGCATCCACCAATTCCTGCAGCGGCAGCAAGGTGGTTTCGGGCTGTTGAAAAACAAAGAGCGTTTCGGCCAATTTAAAGCTTGCTACACCAAGCTCTACAACTAGTAGGTTTTCTTCATTGAGCTCGACAAGCTGCAATGCATTCACAGGTTTATATATGCAAATAAATATAAAAATTAGCGTATATTTATACAGTCGAGCGTCACGAATACTGATCACTTAAGGCTGTACAGTAAAAACCTGTTCAACAAGGTTATTACCGCCATACTTTCCTTTTTCATCAAAACGAAGTAATAACTTTTTACCTGCAGTTAATAGTTCAGAACTAACTGGAATACGTACCAAGCGCGCTAAGGTCGGGTCATAAAGGGCAATCCCTTTTGCATAACCAATACGATCCGCGGCCTTTGAGCTACTATCTAATTCATAAATTTCCACATCGCCATACAAAGAGCGATTACCTTCGCGTTGTAGAGTAAATTGAATAAAGGCACTGTTCTCATTTTCTTGGATCTTAATAATATTTGAAAGCGCTGCACTCGCATGCAATTCGCCCTTACGCACGATAACAGGTATGGCAATTTTCAATATGGGCTGTACTTTAAGAATCAGTTCTTTTGCTTCGACAGAACCTGCACCAGACTGATTCACGACTGGCGTTTCTTTATTGGGTATCTGCTTTAATGCAAGATGTGAAATATATTCGCCGTCAGGTAAGCCTTTTGGTCGCCTGATCGCTAAACGAATTGTTTGCGAGGCCTTACTGGCGATATCCACTCGACGAGGCGAATAACGGATCATATCACCGGCACGAATGGTCTTAGCCTCATCATCTGTAATATCAACAATACTACCATCTGCCAGCATTTTTTTGTGTTCAAAGTAAATTTGAAAACGTGCAGGTTCATTACTTGTATTCAGCAACTCTAGGCTGGTGGATCGCTCTCTATCGAGCACTACGATACGCTGGGGGTTTAAAACCAAGCTCGCAAAAACAGTAGATGAAAATAGGCAAAAAATAACAAAACCAAGCGTAACTTTAGAAACGTTCATAATATTTATAATTGTAATTGTATGAGTAGTTAATTTGTGAGGCGCTATGATGCAAGAAATAACAGGAAAATAAAAGAAAAAAGGCGTATCTGGGGTATATCGGAATAGGTACGCCTTAAATATTATATTAAGTCACATGACTTAATATAAAGAACATCATTTATTGGTAAGTGACATCCACCTGGTAATCAACAGAGGTGACACTGTTCGTTAAAGCCAAAGCACCATCGGCAACCGTTACAGTACCGCCCAGAGCAAGCGTATGAGAAGCCAAAAGCGTCACGCCCGTTAAGGTGGTTGCACCGGCACCGTTATCTAGCATACTTGGGGCAAAAGTAAGTTCCGAAGCCGCTGACGCGCCATTCGTTAAGGCAATATCAACCTGCAAGCCGGCTGTACCTGAAACATCAATCGCGGCAAGGGTACCCGCACCTGAACCAAAGCAACCCGCGCCACTTCGAGCACCTGCCGCCGCCACGGTACAAGTGTCAGTATCGTTCGCCAAAATGGTACCTAAGTTCATTTGCGTAGTTTCACTTAAGGAAATCGGCTCAACCATGCTTAAAGACGCATTAAAGGTGTCGGCTTGTGCAAACCCTACTGTTAGGCCGGTAAGTAAAATTGACGCTGTTGCTGATTTGATAAATGTTTTGTTCATAATTTTGTTTCCAATTTTTTAAAAGAGTTTTATTTGTTTTATAAAAGAGTTTTATTTATTTTTTAATATGAATTACTGGTAAGTCACATTGACTTGGTAGTCAACCGAGTTTACTGCGTTGGTAATAGCTAACGCACCATCAGCTACAGTCACTGTGCCACCCAGAGAAAGTGTATGTGAAGCCAAAAGCGTCACGCCGGTTAAAGTGGTTGCTCCGGCACCGTTATCTAGCATACTTGGGGCAAAAGTAAGTTCCGAAGCCGAAGATGCGCCATTCGTTAAAGCAATATCAACCTGCAAACCTGCTGTACCTGAAACATCTATCGCAGCAAGGGTACCTGTACCTGAACCAAAACAACCCGCGCCGCTTCGAGCACCTGCTGCCGCCACAGTACAAGTGTCAGCATTGTTCGCCAAAATTGAACCTAAGTTCATTTGCGTGGTTTCTGTTAATGAAATCGGTTCAACTAGCGTAAGTGAAGCATTAAAGGTATCCGCATGTGCAATACCTGCTGCCATACCTGTTAAAAGAAGAGATGCCGCTGCTGATTTAATAAATGTCTTATTCATAATTTTATTTTTCCATTTTTCCATTTTACTTGCGTACTATTGAGTAGTTCCCGCAAATGTTAATCGCGCCCTTACATTTTTTGGCTATTCAATAGTGTTGAAAAATCAGCCAGTTACGTTTTTCGGATGCTGCTTACGCTTATTCAAATTTTGCAAAGGTTCACAAATTTGTTTACGTATAAATTTGACGTTAGCGCATGCCTGACAGTTTTCTCGTTAATTTCAAAGTGTTTTGTAACAAATTGTGAAAAATGTTGTATTCATGTAAGCAAAAGAAAAGCTATAATATCGGAAGCAATATTTTTGTATCTATTCAGGTAGTTAGATACACTTATTAACGTGCTATCACATGAGCTTACCTAACGCTAAAGCGCTGAAAAGTAAGCCAAACTAGCACTAAACCTACTTTTACATATTAATAACTCATGTTTTTTATAACGGAATATAAGGTCAACGCACGAACGGTTCACCCACATAAAGTACTTCATAAACTGATAAATATGCTTTTTTTGCAAAAGGCCATCGCTCATATTGCAAAAAAACAGATCTCCCTTGCGTGGTTGCCTGTATTTTTTATCGTTAGTTATTTTGTGCCGGCAGTTGCACATAGTGAAATATGGGTAGAAGAAGTTCAGCAAGCTGAATTGCCTTTGGCACTATTACCCACAGGCAGTAAAAAGATAGTTTTGGAACAAAATAGTAGTTTAGGGTCTCGTACATCAGCAACTATTGTAGGTGGACACCATTTTGCAGGCCAATACCTCATAAAAAGTGATACCACTAGCACCATCACCATTAACCTAACCAGCGATAACAATATCCCAAGTGTTCTGCTGAACCAGTTTCAACTTAAATATAACAATACTGTTCACAGCAGCTTTCCCGCGTCAGGGCTTGAGAACCCGAGCATATCGGGCGCTTATATTACCGTTGGCTTTACCGCCACAATAAAATCTAGCGCCCAAGAAGGCGTTAGCTTACCTTCATTTACTATCGACGTAACAGAAGACCAGCTTTAATTTATTTAGCGGGTTCATCTTCTTCTGCGTCAACCACTACCTGATCGAACTCCATCTGCTTGGCATTATACAAAGGTAGTGATAATCATCTCACAGGTCAGACTATTCAAGCATCAGTTCAATTCAACCCGAAAGCAGCACTTGGTAATAATGTATATAGATGCCTCAAGTGGTGGGAGCCGTGGTTATTTATTCTATACCAGACATACCTATATAAAGTACTTGGAGTGATGTAACCCACTTAAAGAACCTAAAAAACACTTTTCGTTTCCGGGAGACTTTAATGCCTTTGATATCAGTGTAATCGGTGGTGAAATGTGAGCCATAGGCAGGTGGAAGCACTATATCCAACCTATAATCATGCCGATAGAGAAGACCTTCTGGACCAAAATAGAAGCATTGAAGCGTTGAATGGGAATCAAACCCCTTGGGAAATCGTACCCAGAAACCACGGTAGACTCTCCCTTTATGAATCCAATATTTCTCCGATATAAACTCCAAAAGTGGAAGTATTGCTGGGATAGAGTAGTAAGTAGTTAGCGCATATCCCCGGAAATAGATTGCATCTAACTTACTCCAGGGTAAAAACTTCTTTAGAAACGTAAAGGTCTTTCTATGATCTTTTGATTCAATAATGCTTCCATTAGCACTTGTGACCTGTACATTTCCCTTTCTATATACCGCCTTACTACCTGCATCGAAAACATTATCAAAATAAACCACCCCTTCTTTCGGAATAATTTTCACCGTCATGGTTTTTTTTATCGATCCATTTACCCCTTGAAACTTCGCCAATATTCCATCAAGCCTGTTCACATTCAAATTAACTTCAAATGATTCATTCCATAGATTTTCCTGCCCATGAGCAGCAATACATTTTTTAATAAATTTTAATTGGTCTTCCGGCCATGATACGTGCTGTAGAGATTGCTGTGTAAAGAGAGAATCGTTCATTTTCATTCCTTCGCTTATATCATGTTTAAAGGCCTAGGAAAGACCATACTGAATGATTTATTAGGCAGAAGATCAAGTTGTTAACCAATAGCTTTGTTAGGAAACACTCTTTCAAATCTAATGTGAATTCTGTCTAAAAAGACCAGAAATTCTGAACAATCTCTTTGAGTCAATATTTGCTGAGCTCCCGTTTTTGTTAAGGTGTGATTCTTTTCTAACTGTGAAAGACATCTGTTTTATGGGAATAAAGACCTTTAATCGCGCGTACTCAAAACGACAGATATGTCGATTTCTTTGACCCATAACTCAAGAACCAACCGACAGGCATTATTGAAGGCAGCCTGATGAAATATACAAATTGTAGAACTCTTGATATCTCAACGCGGGCGGAGAATGACGATGCGACTATGTCACAGAAATCCGCTCAGTCGTCATTATGGTCATCACACTTCAATATTCTCATAGACTAAACAGATCAAATTCCCAATACCTAGAATTGTTGATATATAAGGCTAACGGGAGGTGATGAGCAGAAAATGTGTCAGCAAACTATACACTTTCTCATAAATGTAAAATTAGCAAGTTACAAAACACGCCTGTTTATTAAATTAAAATAAAGAAATGGCATGCGTTATGTATATATTTCAGTAGTTGTTTTTACCATGGACTATTGGAGGAAACTAATAATGGGGAAATTAACTAAATCAGCTTTTATCTTAGTGCTTGCACTAATGATGAGCGGCACCGCATGGAGCTATGTAGTTGAACAAGATGGCCTCGGAATTGACGTTAGTTACACTAAATTAGGTCAAACCGTTTCTTTCAATTTTGTCGCAGATTTCACTTTAGCATCTGATAGCTGGATCGGTGATACAATGGATTCATTTAGTTTGCAGTTTTATGGAAATACCGATGGAAGAATAGATGATTTTTCTGACATTACCTCCACGAATACAGCGGGTGACTGGACTGGGATGCTGGATAAAGTTTCAGGTCAAGGGTGCTCGGAAGGTGAACATTTGGGTGCTATTTGCTATACCGTCGAGCCAACTCGCTCAGGTGGGGACGGTGCATCGGTGATCGCAAATGAAATATACAATTGGAATTTTGACGTGACGTTTGCTGATGGCCTGAATTTAGATAGAATGCTGGCAAAAGACCATTCCATTAAGTTTCTAAGCGTTAAGTATAATCAAAGGCGTGATATTTGGCGCGTAGGTAGTCAGCTATCACAATCTGGGACTTATACAACTATTGAAATAACTGAACCAGGCAGCATGGTGCTACTCGGTCTTGGTTTGATTGGTCTTGTTGTAAGTCGCCGTAAAATCTCAGTTTAATCTCAGTTTTTTTGCGTCAGAACTCGCTGAAGGCAGAGTAACTACTAAATACATCTATTCTGTCTTCAAATATTATTTGGTAAAAGTATCGCTTTAACACCTTAACCAACGCTACAGAAGTAATCGAAGTCAAAATAATTTGGCTATATTTACCTTAGTCTTCAGTAGCAGAGTCTGCCTGCTAAACTGCGAATCCAGCAAACTTAAATGGCACTTACGTACTCCTACAACTTTAATAATCACCGCTCTGACTGCTTTGCATCCCCTTTAAACAGTTTCTGACAGCTTTTGTTCGTGTAATTACGGCTTGTCAAACTAATGCTATTCAACACGCTCTGGCACTACGCAGTTTAATTTCAATAAGGCATTGTCTCGAAAGTATAAGCTTGTAGGTATCGTTGATGAGCTGTTTTGGTCCAACCTAAAGTCACTTAAGTAGTATTCAATTTATCTATAAATTAGTTCGTATTTCAGTTCAAAATTATCTTTACAAAGTAAAGAAAAACATTAATCTGAACTAACCAAAGATCAGTTGTAATTGGAAACATGAATGAAAATATGTACATTTTGCATAATCCGGTTTGAGCTAAGCAGTGACTGCAACTGCCCTAAATGTGGCCTTTTGATTTTCATAAAGCCTGATGATGAAAGAACATATTTTGATAAAACTGGCGACACACTCGACCGATACGTGTCTTGGAAAAACTGACAGCAAATACCTTCAAACTAATTGTAAGCCCCTTTGTTGGAGTTCTTGCCATTATTTGAAACAATATTATTGTTATTACTAGTAAAAAGAATCGCTAACCTCCACATACCGACACCTTGAAGATTTAACCCACAAGTGACAACTAGAGAGCTGACTCCTTGGAGAACCTGCTCAGCATGATCTAAGTATTAGTCTTCGCGTTTACGTGTCGAATCTTTTATCGAAGCTCTTCTCGTATGTATTTTTCTATCAAACCAAGCCTGTCTTGCCCCCAAAAATGCATATTGTGATAACAAATTGAGGGCACTCCCCAGCAGCCCGCCGCTAACATGTCATCTAAATTTTTATGAACTTCATCACGCCAGCTTTGATCGTTGAGTTTTAGTTTTGCAGTGGCCCAATCGAGGCCGCAACGAGAAACAATTTTTTTCATACCTCGGTCAGTCTCAGCTCTTATTCCCTCTGCATTGACACCCCTAGCAAAGCTCAGCAAGAAGTCATGTAGTTTATTTTGAGATCGAGCATATTCCACCAACGCATAACAACGTTCGACGGCTGCACCCAGTGGGTCAGCAACCTTCCCGTATGGGATAGCAAACTTATTTGCTTCTCTTTTCGTGTCTAGAAAAATATACATTTTCTTTGTATCGGGAACATTCATCCCTCGCATCATCATGGGCAAAACCGGCTTAATTTCTAAGGGTAAATTGTAGTGTTTTGCCAATTGCACTGATCGCTCTAAACCGATGTAGGAGTATGGACTACGGGCCGACCAGTAAAGGGTCAAAGACTTCTTCTTGGATGCTTGATGAATGCTGCTTATAGGTGTTTGGCAAAATCCTTCATACGTCTTATTAAAAAAGACGTGCTCATCTTTTTTTACTGATAAAGAAAGCTCAATTAACCTTTGTTCCAAATGATCAAGTCGGTCAATTCCCCAATACCACTCGCCTTCGTAATAGATTGTTGCACCAAAATAGTGGCCCTTTTTACTGAGCAACAATTGGTTCTTCATCAGCTTGAGTTGTGCCTGTTTAGCATCACCGACACTTGTACCTAGGACATCTGCACTGAACCAATACTGCGCAAAAAGTTTATTTGCCTTGATGAGAAAATCATCATCACTTTCAATAGTTGCCAGAGAAAGTGCTAGCTGATTTGCTGATTGCTCATTATGTATCGGTATATGACCCTTTTCAGGGAAACGATAGCCATAAAGGTTCGCCAAGCAATATGCGTCATGCTTGGCATATTCTCGCCACATATCCAGCCTTGGATACATCTCAGGATCAACATTCTGAAAAACATGGTATTGAAGTGAGACCTTAAAACGGGAATCGAAGCCTTTAAGTGCCTGTACAAGTAAATAACTATAGGGATCGTCAGCCTTTAGAAATACAACAAGCGTTGGCTGTTTTCTGAGAACTGTTCTTTTTGAAACGCTAAACTTCCGCTTAGCGTCGCGTAATTGGTTGCTCGAAATGCAATTTAAAATATAGGGCATAATGGACTTTTTCATGTTATTAACTTTCCTTACCTATATTTTTAGATACAGCGATTAAAGGTTTTATAACGCTTGCTTAGAAGTTATCTTCAACTCCTGCGGACATATATATCATTATTAGCTGTTAACTACTCGCGAGGGCGTTTAGGGTGTTCATACTTGGCCTAATCCAGTTTTCACAATTACAGTAATGCACTATTAACAGTTCATAAATGGAGTGTTTTTGCTCTGTGCCTCGTGAACCTCTGATGCTCTAAAAGGTAACGGTATTTACGGTTAAAACCAGCGCTTTAGGTTAAGTTGACGCATGACAGTCCTGCCAAGTAAGCCCTATGGTTCACCGTTTAAAGTGGCGCGTTTGAGTCAGTCGTTTAATGTTGAGAATTGTAGGATTGGCCAAACCCTGTAGCTTCAAAAGTAGGATCAGGTTCAGAACTTTACATCTAAATACAGTAACTTGGCTTAATCAAATTATCGAGTGCCGATGTATTCACAACTCACTCGATACACAAAAAAATCTCACTAAAACCTACAGTTTTAAAGTAATCACCCTTTTAGAGCCATGTATTGCATAGCCTTTTTCTTCAATCTGGCCAATAACATCTGCTTGATCCACAGCATTATGCTCTACCTTTAGCTCAATTTCTAAACGTGTTTTAAAGGGTGATAATGTCAACAATTCTGGGTCAATCGTGTCAGGTAATTCCAAATCTTCTATCTTCGTACCCTTCGCGACAGACAAGTGCTTTGCACCATTTTTAGTACTGGTGTATATATCAATTTTCAATGTTAACGCCTTTTTAGTATTTAATTTTTGCTAAGAATACGCTTAAATCATTCAATTACCTATTTTTTTGGCCCAATTTTTATAGCTTTACACCCACGGTGAGAAAGACATTCTGGAAAAAAACTATTTAACAATGTACTATCCGCCGCAATTCTTTCCCGAGAAGAAAAATAACGGACTTAATATAGCAGGCTTGTGTAACAAACCTTGTTAGGACAAATGGATGTCATCAGTGATCACCTCTCAATTTCGTGTGCAATATTTTATATTGTCATTTTTTTTCTCAAAGCATATTGCTCACTCCCGATATTTTATTTCCCAAAGAGTGCTAAACACCATTAACAGTGTTCATGCATCCGACTAAAAAAATCACGTTAAATTCGTTGCAGGAAGCATCAGTTAATGAGAATTATTGGAATTGATTTAGGGACGACTAACAGTGCCTGTTCTTTTTGGAAAGATGGAAAACCAGAACTAATCCCTAACCGTTTATATAAATTATTGACCCCTTCTGTCGTTGGCGTGGATGACAATGGAGAAATTATAGTCGGTGAAGCAGCCAAGCATCGCCTCGTTAGCCACCCATCATTTACCACGTCTGTTTTTAAACGCTATATGGGCGCAGCAGGTTACCAATGCCAACTAGGCAAACGTGAATTTAGTTCTGTCGAACTCTCATCCATCGTATTACGTAGCCTTAAAGAAGATGCAGAACACCATCTTGGTGAAAAAATAACCCAAGCGGTTATTAGCGTGCCCGCATATTTTAACGATGCACAACGTAAAGCAACAAAGCTTGCAGGGGAGCTCGCAGGGCTAACCGTTGAACGCTTAATTAATGAACCCACAGCCGCAGCAATAGTTTATGGCTTACATCACATAAGTGACGGCGCCCAGTTTCTTATTTTAGATATGGGAGGCGGCACCTTTGATGTATCGTTAGTAGAATACTTTGCAGGCGTGCTTGAAGTACATGCCTCATCGGGCGATAACTTTCTTGGCGGTGAAGACTTTCTCAATATATTAGTCCAAAAATACTTAGATGATCACCGTATCAATGAGAAAAATATTTCTTCTATAGAACGTCAGCAAATAATTGAAGCGTTAAACAAAGCAAAACACCAGCTTACCTTTGATAAAAGCGTCACGATTAATAGCATTCATAAAGCACAAGATAAACCTTGGACTATTGACCGAGACACTTTTGAACAGTTTGCAAAGCCCCTACTTTCTCGCATACAAACGCCCATAGAACGCACCTTAAATGATGCCGACATTTCGCCCTCAGACATTGATGAGGTTGTGCTGGTCGGTGGCGCAACACGCATGCCAATGTTTCGTTCATTAATCTCAAAAATGTTTCGTCGTGTTCCCTCTGGAAATATCAACCCCGATTTAGTCGTCGCAATGGGCGTTGCAATTCAAGCAGGGTTAAAAGAGAAAAATAAAGATCTAGACGACATTGTTTTAACCGATGTATGTCCCTATACGCTTGGTGTTGAAATTATTAATCAGGATGATAAAAACGGCAAACAAGGTGGTCTGTTCATGCCGATCATTGACCGTAATTCGATTGTTCCTACGAGTATCGTTAAAACACTATGTACCGCATCAAATAACCAAACAAAATTAAATATTAGTATATATCAAGGTGAATCCCGCTTAGTAAAAAACAATATTTTCCTGGGTGAATTAGATGTAAATGTCCCGAAAGGCCCTGAAGGCAAAGAAACAATCGACGTTCGTTATAGTTATGACATGAATGGTTTACTCGAAGTAGATGTAAACGTAAATTCAACCAACAAAACTTACCAAAAAAATATTTTCAATCACTCAGGTCTACTTTCCGAAAAAGAGCTTACCACTTCTAAAGCGAAGCTTGCGCGTTTAAAATTTCACCCTCGAGAGAATGAAGCTTATCGAGTACTCATTGCCAGAGCTGAAAAACTTTATGAAATCACACTCGGTAGCAAGCGAACTTACATCGGCAATATTCTAAGTCAATTTGAGCAAGTATTAGAAAGCCAGGATCTAACAAAAATTGACGAAACGTCAAAAAAATTCAAATCCATTTTAGATGAATTGGAACAACAAGGAATGTTTACATGAGCTGCTGGAACAGCCTCTGCATTGAGCCAACGACAGATAAAATTGCGATAAAAAAAGCCTATGCCTGTCAATTAAAAACGCACAAGCCCGATGAAGACCCGGAAGGCTTTGCAATACTGCACGCACATTACAAGCAAGCACTTAAAACTAAGCCTCAAACTATAAAAACCAGCGAAGCTCAAACTGTTGTACCTGCGTCAATCATTGAGACACTCCGAGCTGAAAAGCTGAAAACAGAACAAAATATCATTGAACAACTTAAAATTGAACTTTCTAAAGCTGAAAAGCCCATTGTTCAATATATTCACGAGACGCTCTCTAGTAATAATTCAGCGAATAATAAAAAGACAGAACAGGAGTTAGAACTAGAAACATCAAATGAATTAAATTTCGAAACAGAATGGCGACGGCTTAAAACAAAAATTGATCACGTGTTAACAACCCCTCATAAAGCGATTCACAAAGACAATTGGTCTTTTTTAGGCGATAATGAAGCACTGTTCGACATCGAATTTAAAGCATATACATCAAGCTATGTTTTCGAAAAACTCTTATCACTCACTAAAACTTCGCGTCAGAAACAGCGTGCCATCGCGGTTGTACTGGGTACTTTTTTCCGGTGGACTGATAGAAAGGACCTGTTAGAAGCACAGTTTGGATATGACAAGGTATTACATTTACTGGGCAACAGTAAATCAGAAGAGAAGCAAAACAAGTCCAAATGGAGCAGTAACAAATTTCATCAAGGACCCATCATTTTTAGTTCGTATTATCGAAAATTCGCTTCAACAAGCATCGATATTGGACTCATCGCGATAGCACAATATTGTTTAGCCCTTATCACAAGCCTGATAGGTTTAGAGCATTTTTTTCTGGAATACGCGTTAATTAGAGGCGTCGTTATGTATCTATTTTTAGCGCCAATTTTTGAAGCCTCTTCTCTTCAAGGCACTCCCGGGAAATGTTTATTAAATATAAAGGTAACGAATTTAAACGGCCGCCGACTCAATATTTTTCACGCATATTGGCGAAACCTTTGCTTTGTACTATCAACTGCAGGGTTTAAGATCACTTTATGGATTAATATTTTCTTGAAAGATGGAATCCTACTACATGACCGGTTTAGCCGCTCGATGGTGATAAGGCGCTAAGCTGACGTTTTATCACAGCTAAATACAAAGATCATGAGCCCTTTATTTGAGCGGAAAACAGCTCAGCTATGGGGCCATTCGCTCTCGAGCACGCTTTGACAGAGCCCTACCTGAAGTTTTATCGAGTATCTCTAGCTTATGATGAAATGCCGTTTTAGCCAACATATGCGCAGTGATAGGCGCAGTAATGAGCAAAAATAGTGTAATAAGTAGTTCATGCAGGCTTAAATATCCTTGCTGATAGGTGACTAGTATTACCGACGCAATAAGCAGGCAGCTCATTCCCAGAGTTGTCGCTTTGGTAGGGCCGTGAAGGCGGGTATAAAAGTCGGGTAGCTTTGCAAGGCCAAGTGAGCCAATAAAGACAAAAACTGCCCCTAAGACTAGAAATACTGATACCACTAATTCAATCCAAAATCCCATCATATAGTCCTAACTATTCTCGTTATAAGGCTTTTATTCGGCCGTTTTCGGCTATTTATTCGATAAGATCGCCACGTAAAATGTATTTACACATTGCTGCTGTGCTGACAAACCCCAGCATGGCAATTAACAATGCGGCCTCAAAATAAAGTGCTGTTCCTGAAGAAATACCAAATAATATAATCAACGCAATACTGTTAATATACATGGTGTCGAGCGCCAAAATGCGGTCGGGCCTGCTTGGCCCTCTATATAGTCGCCAAAAGTTGAGAATCAACGATATACAAACCAGCGTGGTAGCAATCACTATTGCGGCAGTTAGCATTCAAAAATCTCCATAAGAGGCCGCTCATAGCGTTGTTTAATTGATGCGATGAGCTCATCTTTATTGGTCAGGTGCAGCACATGCACATATAGCCACCGCTTGTCTTCGGATATTTCAGCGCTAACGGTGCCAGGGGTTAAAGAGACCGTACTGGCGAGTATGGTTATCGGAAGGTCATGTCGAATTTCAATAGGAATCGCGACAAATGCGGGACTCAATTTTTTCGACGAACCCATTACCAATAGTGCTACATCAAAATTCGCCACAATAATGTCACCGATCACCCTTAATACATAGCGAATGGTAACGAGTGGTTTATGAAAACGGGGTTGTGGGTCTTGCATACCAGATGTCAGTAACGGAATGGCTATTGCCAAAAATGCAGCTAATACTAAGTGGCCAGGTGCTACGGTATTGTTGAGCAAAAGCCAGACAATAAATAACAGAAAAGAGTGCATTGGCATGGGTAAAAAGCGAAAACGAGGTTTAGTTTTCATTATTGATCCCCTCCTGGAAGCAGAACGTCAATCGACTGAGCCGTATCATGCAGCTGTGCCGCTGCAAGATTGGTATAATCTGTGATTGGGCCACCAAACACGACTAGCAACGGTGATGCAGAAAGTAACAAGCCAACGGCAATCAGCTTCAGAGGGGAGATAGGCTCATCATAGGTACTTTCTCCTGCATATCGCCAGAAAATAGTGGTGCCCGCCCGGGATATTGCCACTAGAGTCGCCAACCCCGCTAATAAAACAACCGGCCATACCCAGGCTATTTCATTCATGCCTTGAGCTGCTTGTAAGATGAGTATTTTGCCCACAAAACCGGATAACGGTGGCATACCCACTACAGTGAGTGCTGCAACGAAAAATGCAATGCCAATGACTTTTCCATACTTCATTTTACGCGCGATAACATAGCGATCTTCTGCTTTGCCTCGTTGCTTACTAACGAGGTCGGCGAGCAGGAAGAGAGCTCCAGTGACTAAGGTTGTATGTATCATATAATAAAGTGCTGCCGAAGTAGCTGACTCTCGTTGCATGACTATCGCCAGTATGAGTGTCCCTACCGAGACGATAACCAAATTGGCAACAGTTAACCTTAAGTTCGGACTAGCAAGAACACCTATGGCTCCCATAATTAAAGTTAAGATCGCCAAAGGCCACAGCCATGGTATGGCAATACTGGCCAAGGCGCCCGCATCTTCGCCGAAAATAACCGTATGTATGCGTAAAATACTGTAAACGCCCACTTTCGTCATTATGGCAAATAGTGCGGCCACTGGGGCACTGGCTACAGCATAGGTTTTGGGTAGCCAAAAGTGTAATGGCAGCAATGCGGCCTTCAGCCCAAATACGACCAACAACAATAGGCCGCCGGCTTTTGCCAAGGCTTGTTCATGCTCGCCTAATAAGCGTACTTTATTGGCCATATCAGCAATATTAAGTGAGCCGATGGTGCCGTATAAAATACCGAGTGCAAACAAGAAAATACTCGAACCGACTAGATTCAGAATCACATAATGCACATTGGCTTTAGTTTTTTGTTTACCGCCTCCGTGTATTAATAGTGCATAGGAAGCTATGAGCAGCACTTCAAAGAAAACAAACAGATTAAATATATCGCCGGTTAGAAACGCACCATTAATCCCCATGATTTGAAACATAAATAGCGGATGAAAATACATACCGTCATTATCATCGCCAGCACAGGCGTATAGTTGTGCGCCCAAGCCAAGAACCGACGTCAGCAATACCATCATGGTTGATAGTCTATCGGCCACCAGCGCTATACCAAATGGTGGTTGCCAGCCACCCAGTATGTACATTTGAGTTCCTTGCTGATGACTGGCGAGTAATACCAAAGCAGACACGATGACGAGAATGATCATTACCGAAACCGCAAAAACACGGTGCCGAATGATCGAGCTGCTTAACGGCGGAAGTAACATCAATACTGCTGCCAACATAGGCAATAATATGGGAAGAATAGGTAGATGTAGCATTAACCATTCCTCTTGTGTGAAACGGTGTGTTTGGTCGACGGGACGGGGATTTTTCCATCTACATGATCACTCCCTTGATCCGCTCGGGAACGCATGGCTAATATCACCACAAATGCTGTCATGGCAAAGCCGATTACGATGGCGGTTAGTACTAATGCTTGAGGTAATGGGTCGCTGTAATCAGTTGATTCCCCCAGTACTGCTGCGCCATCAAGCGTCAGGCGACCGCTAGCAAAAAGAAACAAATTTACCGCATAAGACAGCAAGGTAAGACCGATTACCACAGTAAACGTTCGTCCTCTTAGAACGAGAAAAAATCCGCAAGTGGTCAGTATGCCGACACAGAAAGCATAGATAGCTTCCATTAATCGTTCTCCTTAATATCAAACCGTTCGCTAGTCGTTAACTTACCCAAGTTTGCCAGTATTAGCATCACGGAACCCACTACGGTTAGGTAGACCCCTAAATCGAACAACATAGCACTGGCGAGTTCAAATTCGCCAATCCAAGGTAAATGAAAGTAGTCGAACCAAGTACTAAGAAATGGTTTACCAAAGATCCAGCTGCCTAAACCTGTAGCGGTTGCAATTAATATCCCACCGGCAATGAGCCATTGGTAGTCGATATTAATTCGGGGTTTTATCCACTGAACACCATGAGCAATATATTGCTGAATAATCGCCACGGATGTAATAAGTCCCGCGATAAAACCACCACCGGGTACGTTATGCCCCCGTAATAAAATATAAACTGATACCAATAGTGCTAAGGGTAGTAGACTCTGCGACACCATTTCAAACATCATAGGGTGAGGATCATTACTCCAGTGGCGTCCTTTGTCATCACTTATCGGCATATAAATTCGCATTTTGGCAATCAGCTTAAAAATCCCTAATGCAGCAATACCTAATACAGTGATTTCTCCGAGTGTATCGAACCCTCTGAAATCAACTAGAATGACATTAACGACATTAGTCCCACCGCCACCTGTTTTGCTGTTAGCTATGAAGAAGTCTGAAATGGTATTTAAAGGGGTTGTGAGCATGGCGTAACAGATAGTACCTATTACGCACCCTATCAGCCCTGAAACCAATAAATCTCGGCTTAAACGGCTGGGGCTCGACTCTTTTTGTGTACTTTGAGGTAAAAAAAACAACGCTAAAAGTAACAAAATAATGGTCACTATTTCAACAGACAGTTGTGTTAGTGCCAAATCTGGTGCTGAAAACTGAGCAAAGACCAACGATACGATTAACCCCACAACGGACAAAAATATGAGCGCAAGAAATCGTTTTCGGTGACATATTACGGTTGCGATGGCACTTAATATCAACAACAAGGCACCCGTTATTGCTACACCATCAAAGGGAATTTGCGGGCGTGAACCTGTGTTCTGGGTCAGATCGAGTAGAGGTAATGCCACCATGACCAGTGTGAATAACAGCAGTAAGAAAACATATCGTTGCAGGGAACCGTTTTCCAAGGTTTTTATAATGCGCTGAGATAAGTTGACGGTCGATTGAATGACGCCTTCGAAGATATGCTTTGAATCAAGTTCATCGAAGTGTGACTGAAACTGAAAAAGGTGGCGCCGGTTATAGTAAATCGTTGCACCTCCCACCATTGCTAGAACACTCATGAACAATGGGATGTTAAGTCCGTGCCATATTGCCAGGCTGTGAACGGGTACGTCATGAGTAAGCACGGCAAAAGAGGCTACATTTAACAGGTCCTCGACGACGTAAGCGGGAAATAATCCCACCAGTAAACAGAGAGTGACGAGAATCTCGACCGGCACCTTCATATAACGAGGTGGTTCTTTTGGGGTTTTAGGAAGACCTATCGGCTCGCCGTTAAAGAATACATCATGAATAAAGCGTAAAGAATAGGCGACAGAGAATGCAGCGCCGACAGTGGCTAACAGTGGGATCATCCAAGACAGAGAGCCCAGCACACTTTGGTTAAGGGTTTCGGAAAAAAACATTTCTTTTGACAGGAAACCATTCAACAATGGTACGCCCGCCATCGATAGAGCCGCTACGATTGCCAGTGTAGCGGTATAAGGCATGTATTTCCAGAGACCATTGAGCTTGCGCATGTCCCTTGAACCAGACTCATGATCAATGATTCCGGCAGCCATAAACAGCGAGGCTTTAAAGATAGCATGGTTGATAACATGGAACACAGCCGCTACAGCGGCAAGATCCGAGTTCAGACCTAATAGAAGTGTAATTAGTCCTAGATGGCTGATCGTCGAATAAGCAAGAAGGCCTTTGAGATCATGTTTAAATAGGGCGATATAGGCACCTAGAAGCAGCGTCGTTAGACCGGTTAGGCTGACAATCATAAACCATAGATCCGTACCAGCCAATACGGGGTAAAAACGGGCCATGAGGAAAATACCGGCCTTTACCATTGTAGCAGAGTGTAAGTAAGCACTAACTGGTGTTGGTGCCGACATGGCCTGAGGTAGCCAAAAATGAAACGGAAATTGTGCTGATTTTGTGAATGCCCCTAAAAGCACCAATATTAATGCTATTGGGTAAGTGGCGTGTGATCGGATCAGGTCACCATTGGCTAACACAGTATCGAGGTCATAACTATCGACAATATTACCAATCAGCAATAGTCCCGCGAGTAGTGCAAGCCCCCCAGTTCCTGTAACTGTCAGGGCCATTCTCGCACCTTTTCGAGCGTCTGACTTATGAGACCAAAAACTGATCAGTAGAAACGAACTAATGCTAGTTAGCTCCCAGAACATCCATAACTGAATCAAATTATTAGATATGACAATACCTACCATCGCGGTCATAAATAGGATCAAGTATGCATAGAATCTCCCCATCGAGTCTTTTGCCGATAGGTAGTACCGAGCATACAGAATCACTAACAGTCCAATGCCGAGAATCAATAACAAAAATAGCAGTGAAAGTCCGTCGAGGCGAAATGAAAGATCCAAGCCCATAGTGGGGATCCATTCTATGGATTGCCGAATGACTTGACCATCAAATATGTCTCCTGCATACATTAGAACCAAAATCAGTGACCAGGCGGGAAATATTGCAACGGAAAAAGCACAGAAACTGCGGCCAAAGCGCTCTGTTAACAAGGGAACTAATATGCCAAAAATCGGTAATAGTACGACCCATAGCAGGTTCATAAGAGGGATGCCTCCGGAATAATAGGGATAAAGCTATTATTAGATTGATTTATAAATCGTGCCTTGGTCTCGCCAACATGGCAGTCATGGCAAGCAAGCCTCCTCCGGAAAAATCATGGTGAAGAAGGTCATTAACCAACTTTGATATTTGTTGTACGGTCATTAAACTCTCAAGAGAGGTTTAAATAATTAGCATACTTATAGCTGATTTGTAAAACGCAGTAAAGCAATGTTGCTACTTTAAAAAAGCGATGTGGTAGCACATAAAGTCGCGATAAAAGCGCCCACGACCGATATCAAAACTTATTTTTAGCACATCTCTTTCATATCAATTTTATACCTTTCAAACCAAGCACATGCTTAAGCGTGATTTTTCAAATAGAGCATAAATACATTCGCTGCGTCATCGTAGCTAGGCTGAAGTTTCAGTTTATATGCGTATATTTTGCGAATAAACGCCTAGAGTTCTAGGCCAATCAAAGGACAGTCCATCACAGCGGCAACCCCCCTTATCACTTGATGCTCATGGTCGTTAACGTGTGCGTCAGATTGCGCTGCACTAATAAGCCCCTTTATTAGTCGAGGCTTTAGTAGAGGATATGCTTGACCTAAAGCATGAACAGCTCGAGTAAACTTAGCTTGGCTACATAACTCAATTGGTAAAAGTTCAATGGTATAGGTACCTGCTACGTTACAAGCCTTATGAAACGCCTTTGACTTATCATCTGCATGACTACCACCATAATGAACCACACGAGACAGTACAACTTCATAAATAGATGAGAGTTGCTTTATCGTTTTATATTTTGGCTTCTGAACTTTTGATAGTCCAAAGTGTCGGTCACAGTATTGACACACAAGCTGGTAAACCACCCATTCAAATAATTCAACACGGCCATCTGCATGCACCATCTGTGTCATCGTTTCGCGTAATAACCTGTATTGCTTCAATGAAGCTTGCTTCAGACTTGGTATGGCCATTTCTAACAACTGCAAACGATGTTGACCAGAAACCTTTGACTGCTCATGCAATAGATCAAGCAGTTGTTTTGACCCTTTGGTTGGCAGTAGCCAGTGTTTTTGATTTTGTTCAATCAAGGCTAACTGTTTATTCAACACTTCCAAATCATCATTTAGTAACGCAGATAGAACTAAAGATACCGCGCCTAATGGTTCATGCGCTAGCACTTTAGCTTGTTCAAACAACATATCCACGTCAGGCGTTTGCTCATGTAATACCTGAGAACTTTGAGTTGACTCAAGCGTAAACTCTACTGGCTTTCCATCATAGTTCGAGGTGCTTTTTTTCCCCAAGGCCTTTGCTTCAGTCACGCTTTCGAAAGTTTCACCAGATACAGATTCCCCAGACAATGTCGCGCCGTTTCTAGAAAATGATGCATACGTTTCATTTGAACGCGTTGTAGCCGTTTCACCAGAGTGAATTGTAGCTCGACCATGCTTTTCTGGCTCTTTTTTATATCGTGCAAAGCGTCCATTCCATGAAGGTAATACTCGGTTAATCCGATCTTCTAGCGGTGGATGGGTCGCAAATAACGATAGAAAACTTTTGTAGGCACTCGAAAAAAATAAATGCCCGACCTCATGCGCGGCACTATGCTGTATGTTTGACTGCGCACTATAGCCTCCAATTATTTTTAACGCGCCGCCTATGCCTTCAGGGTTACGTGTAAACTGTACTGCTGAAGCATCTGCTAAAAATTCACGCTGTCGACTCACAGCAGATTTAATTAAGTCACCAAAAAATTGCCCCAACCAGCCAATCAAAAAAAGGCATAAGCCAAAGATAAAAAAACCGCCATTTACATCTCTTCTGGAACGAGAATAAGATCGTCTTGAGCTATGGCGCATGATTGTCCTGCCAGTTTCACTAATCATCAAGATGCCATGAAGTACCGCCAGAAGTTTCATGTTTAACAACATATCGCCATTTAAAATATGACTAAACTCATGTGCGATCACACCTTGAAGCTGTTCTCTATTCAAGCACTCAAGTGTTCCACGCGTGACGCCTATTACGGCATCTTCATATGACAAACCTGCAGCGAAGGCATTAATACCTTGTTCATTATCCATAATATAAATAGGTGGAACTGGCACACCTGAGGCTAGCGCTATTTCTTCAACCACGTTAAGTAAGCGCCGCTCTAGGATATCTTCAGCATTCTGCGCCAGCAGCCTGCCGCCAAGAGACTCCGCCACAACTCGGCCACCGCTACGTAACGAAACCCATTTAAAGCCCATGCTAATACCAATCACACCACACACAAGCCCCGTCACCCACAGAAATTTGTGCCAACCTAAACCTACAACAATACTCGTAAACCAGCCAACCAGAGAAGATAAGCTTGTGATGGGTTGAAGATGAACATTCGTTAAATTACTCGGATTGCTATACCAAACAAAAATAGCAAAACAAATATTGGTGATAAGTACAATACTCACCACTGAAAGAAAATAGAGGAAGAGTAACCAGCTAGTTTGCCTCCTAGCTTGGTCCTGCGCTTTATAGAAATTCATATCTATACTTTATCTAAGTTCATCGTCATACCTATAAAAACTCATTACTTAAAAACTGACTTTCGGCGCCTGTTTTATTTCTACTGAATCTTCAAACTCAAGCAAACTGGCATCTTTTTTATGTCCAAAAGTAGGTGCAAAAAAATTATGAGGAAAACTCTGGCGAAAACTATTGTATTCAGTCACTGCATCATTAAATGCTTGTCTTGCAAACGCGACGCGGTTTTCAGTACTGGTTAATTCTTCATTGAGCTGCAGCATATTTTCGCTCGCTTTTAAGTCTGGATAAGCTTCAACCGCAATATTCAACTTTCCTAAAGCACTTTGAAGCAAACCCTCACTCGACGCTAAATTCTGCAAAGCTTTCCCACTTGCTGGATTTGAGGCAGCTTCTTTCAATCCTGCCAGCGCACCATTTCGTGCGGAAATAACCGCCTCAAGCGTTTCACGTTCATGCCCCATATAGGCTTTAGCTGTTTCAACAAGGTTTGGTATTAGATCGTATCGCCGCTTAAGTTGTACTTCTATTTGAGAAAAAGAATTTTGAAACCGATTTTTCAAAGCGATAAGCGTATTAAAAATTTTAATAATATAAAAAATAACAAAAACCAGTACGAGCCATGAGATTAAAGTTGATATTTCCATATTCATGTTCTCTATATTCACTTAGGTTAATTTAGTCAATTTACGTCGTTCAGATGTATTTTCTGCTGAAAAAGCGCAATGAATAGTTTTTTACAAACCTTTCTACTTATTTAAACCTAGATCTAGTTGAATTATTTATCAATATTAACTTCAGAAATTTGCTAATTTCAGGCACTAAAATCTTTAGTCTATTTAACTCAGAGGAGACTTATCTATCATTTAGGAGTTTCAAGAGAAAGGAAGTGAGAATGGTATAGAAGGAAGGTGTAAACAATATTGACTGTTTACACCTTTAATGACGTCCTTTATTTAACTTGTTCGTAAGCCCATGCTAACCAAGGCATTAGCGCTTCTATATCACTTGTTTCAACCGTGCCACCACACCAGATACGTAAACCATCGGGGGCATCCCTATAGGCTCCAATATCATAAGCGACAACTTCATTTTCAAGTAATTTCGTCATCGATTTAAGTGCATTAGGCGATAAATCAAGCACCAAACAAACACTGGTATTTGACCGAGTTTCTTCTGATGCAGCAAGGAAATTAATCCACTCATGCTGCGCAACAAAACTTTCGATGACCGACAAATTACTTTGTGAGCGCGCTATTAAAGCAGAAACACCGCCCAGACTATCAACCCATCCTAGCGCATCAAGATAATCAGCCACGCATAACATCGAAGGCGTATTAATCGTCGCCCCTTTAAAAATGCCTTCGATTAACTTGCCGCCTTTCGTCATTCTAAATAATTTAGGCATCGGCCAACTAGGCGTATATGACTCCAAGCGCTCTACGGCTTTTGGGCTTAAAATCAACATGCCATGCGCCCCTTCACCACCTAACACTTTTTGCCAGCTGAATGTAATTACATCTAACTTTTCCCAAGGCATCTCCATCGCAAAAACTGAAGAAGTCGCATCACAGATGGTTAAACCCGTACGATCATCTGCAATCCAGTCACCATTAGGTACTTTTACGCCTGAAGTGGTCCCGTTCCATGTAAAAACGATATCGTGGTCAGAGTTAGCTTGGGAAAAATCAGGCAATAAGCCATAATCGGCTTCGTAAATTGAAATATCATCTAACTTCAGTTGCTTAGTAATATCCGTAATCCAACCTTTACCAAACGACTCCCATGCAAAAATATCAACCGCCCGCTGACCAAGCAACGACCACATCGCCATTTCCATTGCACCGGTATCAGAGCCCGCGACCACTCCCACACGATAACCTACAGGTAAACCTAATAACCTGGCGGTTTCCGTGCAGCACAGCTCCAATGGCTTTTTTCCAATCGCAGCGCGATGAGAACGACCAAGCGTTTCTAAATTTAATTGATTAATCTGATAACCTGGACGTTTACTACAAGGGCCAGAAGAAAAATTAGGATTGTTTGGTTTTTGACTCGGTACCATGGAAGGCTGTCCTTTAATAAATTTTGCTAATTCTAATCTAGATTACGTCGCTTTGCTTTTAGAAATTCGAAAGAAATAACAATCTGCACAATCTTGCTTATTTCCTTCTGGAGTTGGTTTGTGGTAAAAAGCAGCTATAGTAAAAGAATACTGAATAAAAAAACCTAATAAAAACACGACCGTTTAATGAATTAGAGGCATTTAGTGCTTAAGCAAATACCTATCTCTGACCTAATCGTCGACATGTACATTTCTGAAATCATCGAAACAGTTGGCATACCAATGCCGAAGAAGAAACGAGGCATGATACGCGATGCTCGTATCATCAGTAAATTTATAGAAATCGGCATCCAAGAAATAATCATTGATACAGAGAAAGGTTTAGATGTTGTCAGCTTAGCGCCTTCAACTGATACAGAAACCGATACTAAAGCCAATACCAACGTACTCTACAGCAAAGAAATCGAAGAAAACCTGAAAACTCTCAATAAGAATATGTCGACTCAAAATCATGAACTTGAATTAGAGTGGGCAAGCGCAAAAGATATTTTTAAAACATCCGTATCTATTTTGCATGAATCAATGCAAGCCGTAAAAAACAATGAAAAGATTAATCCTGACTACTTCCACCAAGCATCTAAGGCTATTTTACGCTCAATCATGCGTAACAAAGATGCTTTAACATGGTTAGGGCAAATAAGAGATCAACATAGTTACCTTTACGAGCACTCCGTCAACACATCTATTTTAATGGGCATTTTTGCTCACGCACATGGCTTAAGTAATGCAAACATAGAGTTATGCATTACTGGTGCGTTGTTGCACGACTTAGGTCAGGTCCACATTGAAGAAGAGTTCTTCCATCGACCCGGTCCATTGACACCACAAGAGTTTGAACAAGTTAAAGAGCATGTCAATTTTGGCTTCCGAATTCTTGCGGGAGACGACGATATCTCAGATATCATTATGCATATCGTATTAGAGCATCATGAACGATTCGATGGATCGGGCTACCCTAACGGATTAAAAAGAGATGAAATCTCCCTTTATGGTCGAATGTTTTCAATTGTAGATACTTATGACGCGGTAACAAACAATCGAAATTACAAAAAAGCCGTTCCTTCTTCAGATGGCATGCGCACCTTGCTTCAATTAGGCAAAAAACATTTTGATGAAAGTTTAGTGCATCAATTTATTAAATGTATGGGGATTTATCCGACTGGCAGTTTAGTCAAATTAAACAATGGTTACTTAGCTATCGTGATTGCTCAAAATGCGCAATCCCCACTTAAGCCTCTCGTTAACGTTATGTTTAACACCCAAAACAATGCCTATATCAACCCTGAAATGCGCAACCTCATGCATGACAGCGTAGGGAATATAAAAATAACTAGCTATGAAGACCCTTCTAATTTTGAGATTAATGTGAATGAGTTCATGCCAGAAGAAATGGAATTTTAACTTCTAGTTCTAAAATTAAGTTATCCTAAGTCACTAATTACATATCATTCTCAGATCATTAAATTTAAAGGACTTCAAACCTTGCTTAAAATCAGCATCAGCCTATTTATTCTGCTCTTTTCTTTTTCTTCACTAAGCGATGCAAAACCTATTACTAGCAAAGAAAAAGTCGATAAAGTCAGTCATTATTTTATGGATCAAATATTAAATGGTGACGTAGAGGCGGCCTACTCTTTACTCTCCGCTTATATTGGCATTGATCTTGAGCAATTTATTGAGCGAGGAAAAAAGGTCGCCAACGACATGAAACAATTAGAGAAAAGCTCTGGAAAACCTCTGTCTTTCGCTTTATTAGAAACACAATCTGTAGGCGAACATTTCTACAAAACCACTTACTTATTGAAATATGAAACGGTAGCGCTAATTTGGAGTATGAATTATTATCAACCTGACCAAGGTTGGAAATTAGTTGACGTTAGTATCAACGACGATATTAATTCGTTATTTAAATAATCACCACTTCATCATCCCAAGCTGCCAACCCTAATAAGATCGCTTTCATTTCATCGGGGTCTTTAATCGTATCTCCCGCCAAGGATGTTTGCTGATACCCCGGTAAATAACAACTCACTAGTCGACTCAACCAAAAGCGTAGCGCAGCTAACTCCAAACAAAAAGGCCACATTACTTTTTCCTTATCAGTCCATGGCCTCTCAGACTGATAGCCTTCACATAAGCTAGCTAGCCTAGCTTTATCGTACACACCATTCGCCTCCATTGCCCAATCATTCGCCACAACAGCAAGGTCAAACATAAACGTTGCATCACACGCATGATAAAAATCGAATACGCCAGAGATAACCCCGTTATCAAATAAAATATTATCTCTAAATAAATCTCCGTGAATGGTTCCTTGAGGACAATCTAACAAGTGAGGCTGGTAATCACAGTAACGTATAAAATAACCCCGAAGTACCTCAAATTCAGACAGATCCATTTTGGATTCTAGCTTATCTAATTGTCCTTTCATCCATGCGATGTCTCTTTGTACTGCACGATTTTGAGAAAAAGAGCGTAGTGACAAATGCATGCCGGCTAGATATGCGCCAACAGAGGCACACGCTTGAGCACTTGGGTCATTTAATGAAGCGCCAAGCAGGCAAGGTACAATGACGCCCGCTTTATCTTTTAAGCAAAATATACTCCTCCCAAAACGATTTAAGACTGGCGCAGGCACGTCAAAACCGTCTTGTTCAAGGTGTCGAGTCAAGTCACAAAAATAGGGTAAATCACGCTGTTTAAGATTTTCGAATAATGTAAGCACCCAACGCTTAGCCTTCCGCCCTAGGAGCGAGGTCGTCACAAAATAATTTGTATTTTCAATACCTGATGATATTTCTTGAAAATCAACCAAGCCACCAATATCGTATTGGTTTAGCAGTTGTTCAATTTCTGGTCTTGAAAGTGCGGTATAAACGGCCATCAAACCTCCCGACTATATAATTTCAAAATAGCGCTTTAGCTCCCAATCAGAGATATGCTTACGATACTGCTGACTTTCCCATATCCGAGTCGAAGCATAATGCTTTACAAACGCATCACCAAACAAGTCTTTTGCGACATCAGAGTGCTGTAAAGCATACGCGGCGGCATCCAGCGTTTGAGGCAAAGCCAAGTGAGGAGGAAACGTCTGCTCATAGGCATTCCCTTTAACTTGTTCTTCAGGCTCTAACTTACGTTCAATCCCTTCAAGCCCTGAGCCTATTGCGGCAGCCAAAGCCAAATAAGGGTTCGCATCAGCAGAGCCTAACCGAAATTCAACACGTTGAGAGGAATCTGAGCCTGGAATAATGCGTAAGGCTGTGGTTCGATTTTCAACCCCCCATGTTGCATCCATAGGCGCCCAAAAACCGGGCACCATACGACTATAGGCATTAACTGTTTGCGAATACATTGCACATAACTCTGGCATAAATTTTTGCTGCCCTGCCAGAAAATGTCGCTGAACATCACTCATTCCATGCTTTGCATGCTCATCATAAAATGCAGAGCGACCGTCAGACTGATTGCGTAAAGAAATATGAATATGGCCACTTTGCCCAGGAAAGTCATTTGACCATTTCGCCATAAAAGTTGCCATCATATCGCGACGTTGCGCCCATGTTTTTACAAAGGTCTTAAATAGAATGGCTTTATCAGCAGACAAACTAGCTTCATCAACGTCAATAGCCGCTTCTAATACTCCTGGCCCTGTTTCGGTATGTAAGCCCTCTATCGGAAAGTCCATCGTTTCGCTAAGATCTAACAGTGACTGGTAAAGCTCTGAATGCACAGAATTTCGTAATACCGAATAACCAAAAAAACCGGGCGTAATAGGCTTTAAGTTTTGATAATTTTTTTCTCGTACAGAATCAGGTGTTTCATCGAACAGAAAAAACTCATATTCAAACGCCGAAAATACCTGCAAGCCCATTCGGCCCGCTTTATGTAAAACCCGACGCAATAACCCTCGGGGACACAACGCCTCTGCTTGGCCTGCAAATTCAGCTAAGAAAAATAACATCCCCGGCTCATCGTACAGCTCTCGGCAACTTTCAGGTATAATTCTAACCGGTGCATCAGGGTAACCTGTCTGCCAACCTGTGTATTCAACCCCTACATTTTCATAAAGTTGATCATTAGAATCCCAACCTAATACCACGTCGCAAAATGCAAAACCTTTTTCAAGCGCTGAGAAAAATTTAGCTTTGCTCATATACTTGCCACGAATCACACCGTCGATATCCGTTAACCCTACCTTGACGTGCTTCAGACCTCGCTGCTGTATCAGCGCCTTTGCCTGGTCTGCCGTTTTAATATCTTTTGCGGTCAACGCTTCCATTATATTTACCTTATTTTTTTGAGTACCTCTATTAAATCTAGCAAAGAATTCAGAATTCTGTACAGATCAAAGCAAATTGATCATTTTTTCATCCTTAATCTGATATTTTATTGAAAAAAAGATACAATGCCGCGCATTTATACCTTGAATAACGTAATGCACTTGACCTCCGTCAATTTAATACCTGACTAAATTACTTGGTTATTATATAATTCAATAAATCGGTACTGATTAAGTTGTCTAAAACAAACATCTTAATTGTTAAAACTTCAGTACAAGTACTAAATTTTTCTTGTCAATTGGGAGCACGCTAAACACATGTCTGAATCAGATAAAGCAGTGAAAGACCTAATTAAACGTGAGTATGAACACGGGTTTGTCACAGACATTGAAACTGACACTTTCGAGCCGGGCTTGAATGAAGCAGTTATTCGCCGTATTTCAGCAAAGAAAAAAGAACCTCAATGGCTCTTGGACTGGCGCTTAAAAGCGTACAATGCTTGGTTAGAAATGGATAACCCTGAATGGGCACAAGTTCATTATCCGGAAATAGACTTTAATGATATCGCTTATTTCTCAGCTCCCAAGTCACAAGACGACGCACCAAAAAGTCTTGATGACGTCGATCCAGAGCTGTTAAGAACCTACGAAAAGTTAGGTATCCCACTACATGAACGCGCTCGCCTAGCAGGCGTAGCGGTTGACGTAGTATTCGATAGCGTATCGATTGGCGTTACCTTTAAAGCGAAACTGGCTGAAGCTGGCGTTATCTTCTGTCCTATTTCAGAAGCGGTTCACTCCCACCCGGAGCTCGTTAAAAAATACCTCGGTAGTGTGGTCGCACAAAAAGACAATTTTTACTCGGCACTCAATTCAGCTGTATTTAGTGATGGTTCATTTGTATACATTCCTAAAGGCGTACGCTGCCCAATGGAATTATCTACTTACTTCCGTATCAACGAAGCCAATACCGGCCAATTTGAACGCACACTAATTATTGCCGAAGAAGGCAGTCATGTTAGTTATCTTGAGGGGTGTACTGCCCCGATGCGTGATGAAAACCAATTACATGCTGCTGTCGTAGAATTAGTAATATTAGATGACGCTGAAATCAAGTATTCAACCGTTCAAAATTGGTACCCAGGCGATGAGAATGGCTTAGGCGGCATCTACAACTTTGTAACGAAACGCGCGGCATGTATCGGTAAAAATTCAAAAGTTTCTTGGACACAAGTCGAAACTGGCTCTGCCATTACTTGGAAATACCCTAGCTGCATTTTAAAAGGTGATAACAGCGTCGGTGAGTTCTACTCCGTCGCGCTGACCAACAACTTTCAACAAGCTGACACTGGCACGAAGATGATCCATATTGGAAAAAATACCTCCAGTACGATTATCGCAAAAGGCATTTCTGCAGGTAAGAGTGATAGTAGCTACCGTGGTTTAGTGCGCATCGGCCCTAACGCTGACAATGCCCGCAATTACACCCAATGTGATTCGCTGTTAATTGGCGATAAATGTGGCGCACACACCTTCCCTTATATTGAAACTAAAAATAAAACGGCCGTCGTTGAACATGAAGCAACCACATCAAAAGTCAGTGATGACCAATTATTTTTATGCCAACAGCGTGGTATTGATGCTGAAAGCGCGGTTGCCATGGTGGTAAACGGTTTCTGTAAAGAGGTCTTTAAAGAGCTGCCTATGGAATTTGCTGTTGAAGCAACTAAGTTATTAGAAGTTAGCCTTGAAGGCTCTGTCGGCTAAATCAGTCAACCCTGAATTCAGAACGACTTAACATATTGAGTCCTCACGTTACGCGAGGACACTACAAGATTGCGCAAGGTGGCTTCTACCAAACAACAGATGCCACAGATTAAGAGAGATTATGATGTTAACTATTCAAAATTTACAAGCAAGTGTTGATGAGAAACAAATTCTAAAAGGTTTAAATCTTGAAGTAAAAGCCGGTGAAGTTCATGCAATCATGGGCCCAAACGGTTCAGGAAAAAGCACATTATCTCAAGTATTAGCAGGCAATAGTGCTTACGAAGTAACCGGTGGCGAAGCGACGTTTGAGGGTAAAAACTTACTCGAGATGTCAACAGAAGACCGCGCAAGAGAAGGCCTTTTTCTTGCCTTTCAATACCCGGTCGAAATACCTGGTGTAAGCAACCTTCAGTTCATGAAAACGGCCATGAACAATATTCGTCGCCATCAAGGTCTGGACGAAATGAATGCCGCTACATTTATGAAACTTGCAAAAGCAAAAATCCAACAAGTAGACCTTGATCCGTCATTTTTAAAACGTGGTGTGAATGAGGGCTTCTCTGGTGGTGAAAAGAAGCGCAATGAAATTATGCAAATGCTGATGCTTGAACCTAAGCTCGCTATTTTGGATGAAACTGACTCAGGCCTTGATATTGATGCGCTAAAGGTTGTCGCGGAAGGTGTCAATGCGCTACGTTCACCTGAACGTGCAGTCATTATGATCACTCACTACCAGCGCCTGCTCGACTACATTATTCCTGATTATGTTCATGTACTAGCAAACGGAAAAATCATTAAGTCTGGCGGTAAAGAATTAGCGCTGGAGCTAGAAGAAAAAGGCTATGGTTGGTTAGGTCTTTCTGATGACGAAGAAGCTTAAAAGGAGCCCCTATGTCTAACTTAAGTACAGGCGCGCAAATGTTAAGCTCAATTACTTTTGATGAAAGTACTTCAAGCCTTAACACGTCATTACAAAGTTTTAGCCAGATTAAAAAAGAAAAACTTGCCCTAGTGAGCATTCCAACACGTAAAACAGAATCGTGGAAATACTCAGCAAAGCGTTTAAAGTTAGCAGATCAATACCCTGCGCTTTCTAAGCAGGCATCAAATTACCAAACCGCTTATGATTTAGACTGCCATCAAATACTAATCAGTAATGGTCGTATAACGCTCAACGATTCAGACATTCAAGGTTTGAGTATTAAGCAGTTTTCAGACTTAAGCGAAGCAGAAACTAAACAAGTACTGTCAGGCGTTATTGCTGAATCAAATGCCTTCCCCTTTGCTGATATTAACGCTGCGCAATTTCAAAACGGTATTTTCCTCACTGTTGAAGATAACGCCCAAATAGACAAGCCGGTCAAAGTTGTTTTAGAGCATTTGGGCCATGGTATGAGTTTTCCACGAGTATTCGTGTTTGTTGGAAAAAATGCATCGTTTGAATTGATCGAAGAGCTGAATATCACAGCCGATGAAACCTCTGAGGCGTTCATTAATAGCGTTTGCGATATCACTGTTTCTGAAAATGCCCAACTTCGCTATATTCGAATGAATATAGATCAAGGCACTTGCAAGCACGTCGGCGCGACAGGCGTACAATTGCTTCGAAATGCACGTTTTAACAGTTACTGCATGGCCTTAGGAAGCGCGTTAGCGCGACACGATCTACATGTTCAAATGTTGGAACCTGGTGCTGAGTGTGACTTGAATGGCGTATGTATTACACGCGATAACCAACATTACGACAACCACACCTGCATTGAACATATTGCCCCTCACTGCACCAGCAACGAGACGTATCGCTGCATTGCCGACCAGCAATCTTCCATTGTATTTAATGGTCGCATCCATATTCATCCTGATGCGCAAAAGTCACTCGGCTCAATGAGTAATAAGAATCTACTACTTTCGTCAAAGGCAGAAATCAACTCAAAACCTGAGTTAGAGATTTATGCAGATGATGTAAAATGTGCGCATGGCACCACGATGGGTCAGTTAGACGAAACAGAAGTGTATTACCTTAAAACACGAGGCATATCAGCAGAACAAGCCAAATTAATGCTAACACTTGGCTTTGTGCTTGAAGTTGTAAGGTCTGTCCCCATTGAAAGTATTGCTGATTACTGGGAACAACAATTAACAGACATACTTAGTTTTCAAGCAAGCTAATACTGAGCAACTGTAATTAATAGAGTCTTTATGGCGAGGTAATGAAAGTACGATGAGTAAGCACACGTTAAACTTGGAAGAAATCAGGAAACAATTCCCTATTCTAAACCAAGAAGTTCATGGCAAACCGTTAATCTACTTAGATAGTGCTGCCAGTGCACAAAAACCACTTGCCGTACTTGATTCAATGGATCATTACTATCGTAACGATAATGCCAACGTCCACCGTGGTGCACATACGCTAGGTGACCGGGCAACTCTGAATTTTGAAGCGGCGCGCGATACTGTTCAAAATTTTATCAACGCCAAGTCACGACAGGAAATTATTTGGACGAAAGGCACCACTGAAGCCGTCAACCTGATTGCGAGTGGCCTAAGCGATAGCCTGAAAGAAGGCGATGAAATCATTGTAAGCCGTATGGAGCATCATGCCAATATAGTTCCTTGGCAAATGGCTGCTGAAAGATGCGGCGCAACCATTCGAGTGCTTGATATTAATGAACAAGGAGAACTTGATGTCGACCAACTTGATTTACTTTTAAATGAACGCAGCAAAGTACTTGCCGTAACACATGTTTCCAACGTGCTCGGAACCATCAACCCTGTTAAGTCACTCATTAAAAAGGCGCAAGATCGCGGTTTAATTACGGTGATTGATGGTGCCCAAGCAGTGCCTCATTTTCAAGTTGATGTTCAAGACTTAGATTGCGACTTTTATGTGTTTTCATCACACAAGTTATTTGGCCCAACAGGTTTAGGCGTACTTTACGGTAAAACGGAACGCTTGGAAGCTCTGCCACCTTACCAAGGTGGTGGTGAAATGATTGAACGAGTGAGCTTTGGGGGGACAACTTACAATGTACTCCCCTATAAGTTCGAAGCAGGCACCCCTCCTATTAGCGAAGCAATTGGCTTAGCCGCAGCCATTAAGTATTTTACACGACTAGATCGTGACGCTGTGGAAGCTCACGAGCAAGCACTTATAGCGCGCGCTCATGAGCTAGCGAAAGATATTCCCGGTATGCGCCTTATCGGCACTGCTGAGCAGAAAGTACCCGTAATGTCTTTTGAAATAAAAGGCCTTCATCCGAGTGATATCGGCACACTTCTAGACCAGCAAGGCATCGGAATTCGTACAGGTCACCATTGTGCAATGCCTCTCATGGAGTATTTCGAGCTTCCTGGCACTGCCCGAGCGTCCTTTGCGTTTTACAACACCCTAGAAGAAGTTGACCAGCTGTTTACTGGTCTCGCTAAGATACAACGTATGTTCGCTTAACGATTAAGCCAACATAAATATAGGAAACCTTATGACTATTGCTACTTTCGACCCAAAAGTCAGTATCTCAATGACTGACACTGCGGCCGCCCATATACAAAAAGAGCTCAGCAAACAACCTGAAAAGAAAGGCTTCCGTTTCTTTTTAGAAACCAGCGGCTGCTCTGGTTTCATGTATGAGACAGCCTTAACAGAAGGCCCCGAGTCTGAAGACAAAGTTTTCTTCATCAACGATGCATTAAATCTATATGTACCGAATAAAGATTTAGCATTGTTAAATGGAACTGAAATCGATTTTATTACCGTTGGTCTAAATTCATTGTTTCAATTTAGAAATCCCAATGTCACGGGCGAATGCGGTTGCGGAGAAAGTTTCTCTGTCACAGAAGATTAATATTTTCATTGATTAAGCGTATGGCTATTAAGCGTACTGCATGACAGTTTGGACAAATAAGATGGAAAGAGAAGTTGTATTAACCAAGCGAGACTGTGAAGCTCGCTTAGTACCTGTCGGTACTGAAATCATGATCCCCAAAAATAGCTTTGTGACCATTACACAAGCCTTAGGTGGTACCTTTAGCGTTGCCGTAAATGGAAACCTTGCAAGAATTGACGAAAAAGATGCCGATGCACTCGGTAAAGTCATCGAAGTTGAGCACTTTGACGTCATGGATGATGGCAGCGTAAATGAAGACCATGTTTGGTCTGCACTGCGTAAATGTTACGACCCTGAAATACCCGTCAATATCGTTGAACTCGGTTTAATTTATGGTGTAGAACTCACCCAAAATAATGAAGGCAAGCATATTGTGCAGGTCAAGATGACGTTAACCGCACCCGCTTGCGGCATGGGGCCTTCGATCATTGCTGATGTAGAGCGATCCGTCACGCGAGTTCCTGGCGTAGATGGAATAGATGTTGATCTAGTCTTTGATCCACCATGGAATAACGATATGCTAAGTGATGAAGCAAAACTTGAATTAGGTCTGTTATGAGTGAAATAACGTTAGCAACATTTAAAGATAGCCCTTTCGGTACAGAAATCAGCCAAACCGATATCTTAGAAGCCTTTGAGTTTTTAGATGACTGGGAAGAACGATATAGCTACATCATAGATTTAGGCAAATCACTCCCAGCATTCCCCGAAAGTGAAAAAACAGCTCAGCATATCATTCATGGCTGCCAGAGCCAGGTCTGGCTTATTCATCGTGTAGACGAAACCAATAATAAAGTTTATTTATTAATTGATAGTGATGCCATCATTGTTAAAGGCCTCGCTGCTGTTGTACTTGCCGCACTGAATACAAAAACGCCCGATGAAATTAGCGCTTTAGATATAAACGTTTTGTTTGAAAAAATGGATTTAATGCGCCACATAAGTCCAACACGGGGTAACGGACTAAGATCAATGATTGAGCGCGTTAAGCTAATTGCCCAAAACCATTAAATTGTCTGTGAAATTGTTGATGCATTCTCTATAGGATGTACGAGGTCGGGGGTAGGAGCGCCATTATGGTGGATTATTTATGCAAAATAATAAGCCTAAAGAATGCATTTACTGCCAAGCAGACGCGTATTTTGACAGCGTACTTCAAGCAATAAACAAGGCAAAAACACACATCGATATGGAGGTCTATATTTTTGACATAGACCCCATCGGCACACTCATTTCACAAGCCCTCATACAAGCCGCTCAACGCGGCGTTCATGTCAGACTATTAGTGGACGGTATGGGATCAAGTTTAGATTTCATCCCCGTAGCAAAACAACTTAAAGCAGCTGGCGCCCTTGTGCGAATACACCGCCCGCTTCCTTGGCATTTCAAATTATGGGCACTCTCCCTCTCCTCCATCAAGGGTCTGCAAAAGTTTTGGTATTTATTAACTTACATCAACCAACGAAATCATCGTAAATTATTGATCGTTGACCATAGCGCAATATGGTTAGGTAGCATAAACATCAGCCAGAGGCATTTTACACGAGACCAAGGTGGCGAAAACTGGCGTGATACCGCTATTGCATTACATAACATTGATACCAGCACGGTTCAATCCGTTTATAATCTCAACTGGAGCAAAAGAAAACGAAAAACTAAAAATCGCCTGACTAAACAACTTCCCTCAACACCTTTCTTGTTAAACTTTACCCGCACCTTACGCCGGTTAAAGCGAAAAGATTTACTATCACGAATTTCTTCTTCGCAAAACGTTATCTGGATAACTAACGCCTATTTCGTTCCTGATTCAAGACTTCTCAGCGCTCTAATTTCAGCCAGCAAAAAAGGGGTCGATGTACGCATCGTACTACCTCATCAATCTGATGTGTTTTTTATGCCATGGGTTACCTCATTTTTTTATGAGCAGTTATTAAAAGCAAACGTCCGAATCTATGAATATCAGTCAGGCATACTACATGCAAAAACGCTCATTATTGATAACTGGGGCAGCATAGGTTCCAGCAACCTCAACCAGCGAAGTTTGCTGCATGATTTAGAGATTGACTACGCACTGCAATCAAACGAAAGCATCAAGCAATTAGCGCATGATTTTCTCAATGATTTAAAGAAATCCGAGGAACTAAGCCAAACTGAATTAAATACAAAAAAGCCTTGGCAACGTTATTTGGGCGGACTAATTTTATTACTATTTTCTTATTGGCTATAACGCGATGAAATGGAATCTTTTCAACACAACAGTCGGTGTCGCATTAGGCGGAGGTGGGGCTAGAGGCATTGCACACATTGGCGTCCTCAAAGCCTTAGAAGAAAATAATATCGAAGTATCTTATATTTCAGGCACAAGTATTGGGGCTTTAGTTGCCAGTTATTATGCTTTTGGAAAAAACATAAACGATATCAAAGAAATCGGAAAAACCTTGAATTTCACCTCAGTGATTGGCTTTTCATTACATAAAAAGGGTTTATTTTCGACAAAATCCCTTGAGCGTATGATTCTCGATGACTTAGGGGATGTGAATATAGAAGATGCAAATATCCCGCTCGCTATTTGCACAACGGACATTTCAACAGGAGAACAAGTAACCTTAACACACGGAAAATTAACCAAAGCAGTGTGTGCCTCCACTGCAATTCCTGGTGTTTTCATACCCATTGAAATTGAAAATCGCACTTTAATAGACGGCGGAATTAGTGAAAATGTACCCATAAGCCTACTCGATAAAATGGGAGCAGGCATTACGCTTGGTATTAACCTAAATGGAAGCCAAAGCTACCCGCCACCCGATGACATGATCACAATAATGGGTAACGCTATTGATATTGCTATTGACCTTAGAACTAAGGATCAATTACGAAAAGCAGACTTTGTTATCTCTCTGAACTTAGAAAAATATAGTCGCTTAGATAATTCCAAACAATTTGAAGAGATATACAACGAAGGCTACCAACACACAAAACAAAAGATTAACAATCTGTTTTGGTACAAAAGGGTTCGTCTGGCTTTTTATCTAAAAAAACTCTATCTCGCCATCATTCCTTTTAAGCTACCAATCATTGTTACATGGCGGAAAGAAAAAACTTAAGCTTATAATCAAACTAACTATCACCATGCGACCAATAAATCATCCATTTGAATATTCAAGCGCCCGGGGTCTACTGATATTTTTCCACTCGCAAATCCAGGATGAACCTGTGAAACAGTCAATGCAGTTTTGACATTCGTCAGCTCAACACCTTTCAATAAGTCAGCATCATAAAAATTATAAGTTCGATATAGTGATAATTTATCACCCGGCCGAACACCAGAACTTGCACCCGATTGGAAGTGTATTGTTTTACCTTCCACACGCGAAATCCGGGTCATGAATGGTTGACAGCGAAGCTGGTCATCAATCATTGCAGCCATGCCATTCACTAAACCCCCAACCGCTAACCCATACTCATCTTGCCAGAACTCCGCGCTACCAAAACCAATCTTTTTGTCTAGATCAACGGTCCATTTAGCACTTAAAGCAAAATTTTTCTGCCAAATAATTGCACCACTAAAGCCGTCATGAACAAAAACATCTACGGAAAACCTCCGATTTGTATTTGCCTGAAAGCGCGTTAAACGAGCCCAATACGAAGTACCTAGCGCAGCCTCGTCCTCAAAGCCTAAGTCCCTTACCACGCCGGATACAACAAACTGTGCTCCCGTTTGTTTAGCAAATTCTGCAGCCTTAGTGAGTGTTTGCTGCTCGGTATAGCTGGACGGTGCATTCACTAGGTCTTCATAAAGCGAATGCTGACTACTTTGAAAAACAACTAAACCACCTCCCTCATGTAGGGCCTGATTTAGTATGCTGGACAAACCTCTATTCACATTATGAATCGCGCCATGACGCGTCTGATCAGGTGACTCCACAGCAAAACCCAACACCACAACTTGCTTTTTATAAGTACTCGCCTGCGATCCTGAGCAGGTAGGCACTTCGTCCACATCAACATTCATAGAAAGATGTAATACGCCTTTGAAGATATATTCATCCAAAACAAGTGATTTATTAACCCGCGCCTGGCTAGACACAGTAATTTGGTCATGTTTCAAAATTCCATTTACAACCCGCTGCTCACTTTTAACATGAGAACCAATTTGCATAATGGCCTGCTGCAATGCATCTTCTCTTGCTTTTTCCCTCGCCTGTTCATACAAGCCTTCCTTATAAGGGGCCTTACCCGTTACTTGAATCCAATCAGCAGAAACAAACTGAGAGAACAACACCAAGATTAAAACAACATTCGTTTTGTTCATCATATATATACTTATTGTAGGTAGTAGATAGAATCCATAGAGTTACTTCCTTTTTTTGCCCTACCGCTGGAATTCGTTGTCATTGCATTACCTGCACGATAGATGTTATTTTTTGGAGTAGGCCTCAAACAACTTGAGCCGTATTTAAAACTATTCGTTTTATTTAGACAGTCTTGAAAGTTTCCTGGTAGCAGCAACTCTAATACCGTTTCAAACCCAGCCCCTTTCTTTTCACTCACCGAAACCACCCGTGCCCCCCGAATAACGGAGTCAACAACCGTTCCAAAGCCATCATGCTTTAAAACAAAATCTTGAACTGTCGACATGCCTGAGATGCCTGTACCATATATTCGTTCAGCTAATGCCCGATAAGCATCTAATTTAGAAGCCCTCAAAGCCATCAATCGTTTTGGTTCAGAAGTCATATCTTCTGTTTTTTCATACGCACTATATCCGGTTACTCGAATGACAATGGGGTTAAGCGGTAGCTTTGCTTCTTTCTTACTTGTCACGTAGTTAGGCATATTGCTACCTTCTTTCTTACTTTTCACGTAACTAGATATATTTCTACCTTTATTATCACTATCAGCTTTATAGCCTGACGCCCAAGTCCCCATGCTCGCGCCAAATAAAACAAGCATAGCCCAGAGTAATGTCACAGCACGAAAAGTAGAATAACGATCCATTCATTTAACCCTTATTAAAAATTTAGCCATAGAAATTTAACAACTTATACGGAATACCATGAAAAAGTTGTGCCACATTTAGAATCTCAATCAATTAGCTTATTCTCAAATAAAATCAGGCGGAATATTGCCGCATTAACAAGTAGTGCTTCCGATTAAGCGGCAACAATCATAACATTTACTCAATCAAACATTATCCAAGTACAATAGAAAACCACGTTTAACGCCCAGTGATCAAAACATTATGCATAAAATAATGTGTCATCAACAAATGCAGCGAGTTAATATAAAAAAGCGTGACGTATCTTTCGTTGTGTCACTTAACTTTCAGTTACACTGTGAAACGTTTTTTTGCATTGCGCTTATACTGCCATGGATGTTTAAGTTTGAGGAACATGCCCACAATGAGATTTAGAGCATTACCCGGCCTAGCCCGCCTACTATGTTTATTATTACTAGGACTATGCTATAGCAGCGTTGCATTTAGTGGATACCGAACTTTTCTTGACCCCCGCTCTATGGCAATGGGAGGAACAGGCGTCGCCGCTTCAACCAAATTTAATGCCTCCTCTCATAACCCGGCTTTAATCGCCTTTAACCGTGGTAATAAACCTGACAAGATTCATATCAGTGCGTCTCTAGGCACAAGAGAGCTACATAACTATGACTTGGAGGATGACATCCGGGATTACCAAGCATCAGATATAGAGCAAGACTTCTTTGACGCTGTAGAAAAAGCAACAGAAAACAATACCCCTGAAAATATTAACCTTGTGAGAACAACAGGAACAAACCTGAAAAAGGCAATGAAAGCTATAAATCTAAGCTCTTACCGCGAAGATGAAACCAGTGCATTCAGCCTATTAGTGGATACCGACCCTGTTACCATCAACTTCTTTACTCGTCGTGAAATTCGAGAAATAATCACAATATTAAATGTCAGTGATTCCCTCATAGATACAACCATTAATCATTTTGAAGACCCCAATAATGTTGACTTACCAAGAGGAAACATTAACGAACAAGTAGAACCAAGAGTAGATAGCACCTATTTTGAGATCAAAGAGTTTGGCGCCACTGTTGCTACGACCAATGTTTATGATTACAACATGCCGATCGCTTGGGGTTTCACCCCTAAAGTAATAGAAATGAATGGCTCGCATATTTCTAAAAAGATCAGCGATTACGATGTTGCGAATCCTGTTGTGGAACGTATCAGCACAGGCTTACTTGAATTGAATCTTGATGTTGGTTTTGCCATGCTATTGACCGATGATTTTCTTGAACAAGAACTCGGCTTAGACGGTTTTTGGTTAGAAGGTGAGTGGGTCTTTGGCATGTCAGGCATGAACTTATTCCCAACCGATTTCACGCCTTTTGGTGCAGGCCGAGGAGACCCTGAGCTGCCTGGAGAAAAGCGTGCAATTCAAGCCTTATACCAAATCGGCATAGCCCATTACCGTGAAAACTTTATGGTCACAATGGATATCGAATTAAGTGAACACGAAGTATTCGATTTTGAAGGCCTGACTCGCTTCCTATCAATAGGGGGAGAATATTATTGGCGTGATGATTTCCATATTCGAGCAGGACTCCGCATTAATACTGTTCAAACAGAGGGCGCGGGCCAAGACACAGACACACTTTCAGCAGGTTTTCTTTATCAACCACACGGCTTTAGTATTGAGGCAGCAATAATGGGTAATGAGGTCGAAACAGGCGCCACTCTTGGTTTTGGATTAACTTTTTAACCATTTATGGAAATCTTTCTTGTAGGCGGAGCCGTCCGAGACCAACTTCTCGGATTAACTGTTAAAGACCGAGACTGGGTTGTTGTGGGCGCCAGCCCAAAACAAATGATTGAGCTAAACTATGCTCAAGTTGGCGCAGACTTTCCTGTTTTTCTTCATCCCACTACCAAAGAAGAGTACGCTTTAGCCCGAACCGAGCGCAAAAAAGGGCATGGCTACCAAGGCTTTGAGTGCCACACATCTCCTGAAGTAAGCCTGGAAGAGGATTTACTTCGTCGGGACCTTACAATTAATGCCATGGCAATGGGGCCAGACAATCAAATAATAGACCCTTTTAACGGGCAAGCAGATATACACTCTAAAACGCTACGACATGTATCTCAAGCTTTTGCAGAAGACCCTCTCAGAATTTTGCGAGTCGCTAGATTTGCCGCCAGGTTTGAACCACTAGGGTTTCATATTGCTAACAAAACACGAAAACTCATGCAATCAATGGAGAAAGCTGGAGAAACCAGACATCTAGTGGCTGAAAGAGTCTGGCAAGAAACTGACCGAGCCTTGAAAGAAGACGCAGCTTGGATTTTTTTTGAAACATTAAAAGATACCGGAAGCTTACGAACTTTATTCCCAGAAATTGACGCATTATTCGGCATCCCTCAACCCCCTAAACACCACCCTGAAATTGATTGTGGTATCCACTCTCTCATGTCATTAAAAGCAGCATGCAAACTCAGCAAAGAACCTGACGTTCGTTTTGCCAGCCTAATACATGACCTTGGTAAAGCTTTAAGCCCACAAGACAACCTTCCCCACCATTATGGTCATGAAAAAAAAGGTCTTAAATTAATCAAAAAACTATGCCAACGTTTAAAAGTTCCCAGCAACTACTATGACTTGGCATTGCTCGTTAGTGAATTCCATACCCACATCCATAAAGCAAAGGAACTAAAGAGTGCAACAATCTTAAAAGTTTTAAAGCAATGCGATGCCTTTAGAAGACCAGATCGCTTCAAAAAAGTAGTACTTTGCTGCGAAGCTGATGCCAAGGGCAGAACAGGTTTTGAAGACACCGAATACCCTCAAGCAAAATTATTTCTTGAAGCACTCAAACATGCTCAGTTAGTCAGCACTAAGTCGCTCATCCAACAAGGAATTATTACAAAAGAGACTCACGGCAAAGAAATTGGCAACCAAATAGACCTAGAAAGAAAAGCCCGCATAAAGCATTTTTTCCAAAACATGCAGTAAACTTTCAAGCAAAACGGAACTAAATAAGCACCCACGAACCGCTGAGTTACGAGTCAGCGCCTAAAAAATCATGCTGCCGCCAAGCCTCATAGCTAATAATTGCCACAGCATTTGAAAGATTCAAGCTACGACTACCATGTTTCATCGGAATTTTTACTCGATTCTCTTCAGCAATGTCAGCCATCACCTCCGGCGATAGACCATGAGTTTCGGCTCCAAACAACAACACATCATCAGGCCGATAATTCATTGCAGCGTGACTACCACTTCCCTTTGTCGTACAAGCAATAATTCTCCTTGCTTGAAATTTTTCCTTAAAAGACCAGTAGTCGGAATGTACCGTTACGTGAGCCATATCAGCGTAATCCAGCCCCGCCCTGCGAAGCTTCTTCTCATCCAGATCAAAACCTAAAGGCTCAATAAGGTGCAGTCGAAAGCCGTTGTTAGCCACTAATCTAATTATATTCCCCGTATTAGGGGCAATCTGAGGCTCAAATAAAGCAATATCTAACATTTCATACCTATTACCATTAATACAAAGGGTGAAGACAACAAACTCTTAATGCCCTACTAATATTTTCTGAGACACACATAAAAAAACAGCGCCAATGGCGCTGTTTTACAAAATTTTAGAGCAATTAACTTAGTGCTCTGTTGATTCATCTGCTTTTTCAGCCGCTTCTTTTTGCTTTTGCATCACAGCTTGAGCAAAAATGGCATCAAAATTAACAGGCGCTAACATCATTGCTGGAAAGCTACCCTTAATAACAGTTGTATCAATTGTTTCACGCAAATATGGAAACAATAAATTAGGACAAAATGCATTCAACGCTTGAGCTAATTGCGGCCCCTCAACACCTTGAACAGCAAATATACCTGCTTGCTGAACTTCAACAATATAAGCGGTCATGCTTTCGACAGTGACAGTCAAGGTAACTGAGATAACCACTTCATAAAGATTTTCAGCAACTTGTTTATTCTTAGTAGACAAATCCATCTTTACTTCAGGTTTCCATTGCTTCTGAAATACTTGTGGCGAATTTGGTGACTCAAAAGACAAGTCTTTTACGTAAATACGCTGTAACGCGAATCCTGCTTGGCTTTTCTCTTGATTTGCTTGTGTACTTTCTGAAAGTGCTTCGTTGTCAGCCATCACTAATCCTATAGATATGTTTGTTATTAATAAAAAAGAGGGTGAAAAAAATTAACAATATAAATAAAAACGAAATATTAGGCTTTGACATTAAAAATTGCTAGGACTTACCACTCTTTTTTTAAATCCGAGTGAATAAAGTTGACCTACATCAAAATCATACAGCCAAAAGCATTTCTAACTTATTTGTACGCTCTAAAGCTAATAGCTCATCGCACCCACCAATATGTTGGTCACCGATCCATATTTGAGGCACCGTGTGCCGCCCACTTTCAACCATCATTTTCCGACGAACATCAGGTTTCTGGTCCACCAAAATTTCATCAACATTAAGTTTCTTTTTAGTAAACAGTGCTTTCGCTCTCACACAAAAAGGGCAAAAACGAGAAGAGTACATTACTATTTCTGGCTGGCTCATATAATAAAACTCATTTTTTAATTAGAGGCATATTGCTATTCTTCCATTCTGAAATACCGCCCGTCATCCGACACACGTTTTCAAAACCTTCAGCCTGAAGCGTCTTGCCTGCCATTCCTGAATGCTGCCCCATCTTATCAACCAATACGATGTGTTTGTCTTTGTACTTTTCTAACTCAGAGCTACGTTCTTTTAAATTTGCGAATGGGATATGAATGGAACCAGAAATACGCCCTTCGCTATATTCTTTTTTATCTCGCACATCCACAATCACTGCTTCTTCTTTATTCAGCATAAGCGTTGCTTCTTGCGGACTAATCGAGCGGCCAGAGCGCGATTTTTCTGAAAACCATAAAGCCACTAAAAGCGCAATAAAGATAGCCGATAGTTCGATGTGCCTTGTTACAAACTCAATTAATTGATCCATTCTTCTATATGCTCAAGATTTTAAATGCTGCGCATTATACACAAGGCACCGCTCGCTTAATAGCGGTGTGGCTTGATGTTCTTAAGCGAAAAAGGCCTCGCAGTTAGAGATGCAAGCTGACTCTCCTTCCATAACAGTCGCCATCACCGTGAATTCACGTTAAAATCGCTTTAATATTATTCAATACGGACACCGATCTAAGCATGACTCAAGCTAACCTGACAAAAAAGACCACCGCCTTAATAATTTTAGATGGGTGGGGGTATAGTGAGAAAGTCGAATCAAATGCAATCCTTCAAGCTAACACTCCTTTTTGGGATCAGCTATGGCGCGAGCGCCCTCATAACCTTATTGAAACTTCAGGTATGGCTGTTGGTTTACCTGAAGGACAAATGGGCAATTCTGAAGTCGGGCACATGAACTTAGGGGCTGGTCGAATTGTGTATCAAAACTTCACGCGTATCACTAAAGATATTGCCGACAATACTTTTGAACAAAATCCCGCACTCAACAAAGCAATTGAAAGCGCTGTATCTCAGAATAAAGCAGTCCACCTATTAGGGTTAGTCTCACCAGGCGGTGTACACAGTCACGAAGACCACATTGAAGCGGCAATTTCATTAGCAGCTAAAAAAGGCGCCAAGGAAATATATGTACACGCTTTTCTAGATGGAAGAGACACCCCACCAAGAAGTGCAGAGCCATCCTTATCTAAAATTGACAATCAGCTAAAAACACTGGGACTAGGCCGTATCGCGACATTGATAGGACGATACTACGCGATGGACAGAGATAATCGCTGGAATCGAGTCCAAATGGCTTACAACCTACTAACCTTAGGCAAGGCGGAACATCATGCTAAAAATGCAAAAGAAGGTTTAAGTATGGCCTATGAGCGTGATGAGAGTGACGAATTTGTCTCGGCAACAACAATCGGCAATACAAATCAAGCAAACGCCTGCATCAACGATGGCGATGCCGTTATTTTTATGAACTTTAGAGCTGACCGGGCGCGAGAGCTGACACGAAGCTTTGTTGATACTGACTTCAGTGAGTTCGCTCAGGAAAAAAAACCTACGCTGGCTGACTTTGTGATGCTGACTGAATACGCAGCAGATATACAGGCTAATTGTGCTTACCGCCCTTTCTCACTCCCAAACTGCTTGGGTGAGCACATGGAAAATCTCGGGAAAACACAACTAAGAATCGCTGAGACAGAAAAATATGCTCACGTCACATTCTTTTTTAGTGGCGGGCGCGAAGCGCTATTTGACGGTGAAACTCGCGAGCTAATTCCTTCTCCAGATGTAGCGACCTATGACCTAAAGCCCGAAATGAGTGCTTATGAGGTAACTGATAAATTGGTATCCGCCATTAATAGTCGGCAATATGACTTAGTCGTTTGTAATTTCGCTAATGGCGATATGGTCGGCCATACAGGCAAACTAGATGCGGCAATAAAGGCAGCTGAATGCCTAGACAAATGCCTAGAACAAGTTACTCAGGCGATCAACAACATCAATGGACACTGCCTTGTTACTGCAGACCATGGTAACGTTGAACAGATGCAAAACACAGAAACAGGTCAAGCTCACACTTCACATACCACACTACCTGTTCCTCTCGTTTATATTGGCGACACTGAACTTAATTTAAAAGATGATGGAAAACTAAGTGATATCGCCCCTTCACTGCTAGACTTAATGGAACTCCCCATACCGGAGGAAATGACAGGAAGCTCCCTCATAGAACGAGCTTAATTTTTCGGCGAAGCCTTAACTCACACATTTAATAAGAAAGAAAATCGACAATGCCCATTAACATTTCTATTCGTGTCATTTTCTTTCTTATTTTACTTTTCGGGTTATGTAAGCCAGTTACCGGGCTAGCAGACAGCCAAGATGCCTCTCAGCACAAACTCAATCAACTCAAAAAGAATATTAAAGAAGTAAACAAATGGCTATCTAAAGCAAACACAGAAAAGAGTGGTTTATCGAGAGAGCTTGAACAACAAGAAAAAGAAATTAATCGTGTGAGCAAGAACATCCGCGCGATCAACTTTAAAATCTCTAAACAAGTAAAAGAAATTCAGTTATTAAAAAAACAAGGCAAACAACAAAGATCTTCGCTTAATCAACAAAAAGCTTTTTTAATCAAACAACTAAGAACTGCCTACTTGCGGGGTAATCAGCCCGCTCTAAAAATGCTATTAGACGATGACGCCCCTCAAGACATCGCCCGTTATATGCATTTTTTTTCGTACATGAATGACGCTAGAAATAAAAAAATCACAGCATTTCAGTCAAGCTTGGCACTGCTCAAAGCGACAGAAACAAATATATTAAAGCAACAATCCAAGCTCAACAAAAATCGTCATATACTCGAGAATGATCGTAAGACCCTGAGAAAAAATAGGAAACTACGTAAAAAAGTACTCAGTAAATTAAGTAAAAATATAAAAAATAATGCCCAACGACTCAAAAAAATGAAAGCGGATCAAAGTCGTTTACGTAAGTTGTTAACCGAATTAGAAAGAACCATTGCAAACATCCCAACTCCGGCTGACGCCACCCCCTTCAAACTACAAAAATATAAACTTCCGTGGCCAAGCCGTGGTAGAGTGATTGCTCGTTTTGGTTCGCGCATTGCTCAAGGAAAGCTAAAACTAAACGGAATTCGTATTGCAACGAAAGAAAACAGCACGGTAACCGCCATACATCACGGTCGAATCATATTTTCAAATTGGATACGCGGCTTTGGCTTGCTGATCATTATTGACCATGGCAATAATTACATGAGCCTTTATGGAAATAATAAAAGCTTAGTAAAAGACACTGGTGACTGGGTCAGTGCAGGTGAAACGATTGCCTATTCGAACGAAAGCAGTACAAAAAATGAATCAGGGCTATACTTTGAAATAAGAAAGAATGGAAAGCCCCTAAATCCTAGCCAATGGCTACGAAAATAATACTTCAGGACGTATTTAATGAAATCAGTTTCAAGCCTACCGTTATTACTTAGTTCATTGCTGTTGAGCACACTAATATCGCCTTTTGTATTCAGTAAAACGGCTGAAATCAGTCCAGAAGCGACACTAGCACCAGTTGAGAACACACTCCCCTTGCCACTAAATGAATTGAGAAAGTTCACCGATATTTTTGGCAAGATTAAAAAAGATTACGTTGAAGAAATTGATGATGAAACTCTGCTTAAATACGCTATTCGCGGTATGCTATCAGGCTTAGACCCGCATTCTGCCTATCTTGAGCCGAGCGCTTTCAGCGATCTACGCGAAAACACTTCGGGCTCTTTTGGAGGCTTGGGGATTGAAGTCGGCATGGAAAACGGTTTTGTGAAAGTCATTGCCCCCATTGACGATACACCGGCCCAAAAAGGTGGAATTGAGGCAGGCGATTTAATTATCAAACTCGATGAAAAATTTGTGAAAGGTATGGGCTTAAACCAAGCCGTTGAGACTATGCGCGGAGAGATTGGCACAAAAATTAAACTAACGATTGTTCGTTCAGGTGTGAGGGACCCTCTCGAAATTGACCTTGTTCGTGACACCATCAAGGTTACCAGTGTTAAAACACTACCGCTGGATGCTAATTATGGTTACATAAGAATCACTCAATTCCAGATTCAAACAGGCGAAGACTTTGCAAAAGGCCTTGAAAAGTTAAATACCGAAATTGATACCCTTTCAGGTCTTATTATTGACCTTAGGAACAACCCTGGCGGCGTATTACAAGCTTCCGTCAAGGTGGCTGACCAACTTTTAAATGAAGGCCTAATTGTCTACACTCAAGGCCGATCCAGCATCGCTGAATTAAGCTTTAGCGCAACGCCTGGTGACAGCACAAACGGTATACCGATTATTGTATTGATTGACGGAGGTTCCGCTTCAGCCTCTGAGATTCTTGCTGGAGCTCTGCAAGACCATAATCGTGCAGTAATTATGGGTACCCAAAGTTTTGGGAAGGGCTCTGTTCAGAATGTATTAGCTTTAGACGATACGCATGGTTTGAAATTAACAACCGCTCGCTATTACACGCCAAATGGTCGCTCAATACAGGCACAAGGCATTGTTCCCGACATTGAAGTGAATCGCGCCAAGTTGAGTGATGAAAAACAGGGGGCATTCTTCCGAGAAGCTGATTTAACAGGACACTTAAGTAATGATAACGGCAAAGAGCCTGAAGAAAAAGACGTGCCCGATAGTGAAGAAGATAAAAAACGAGCAAAACTAGAACGAGATTTTCAGCTACAAGAAGCTCTCAACTTACTAAAGGCGATTGATATTATAAATCGTACTAACAAAACACAAGAAGCTACAGCAGAAAAAGAAGTAACGGCAAGCGTCTCTCAAAACGATAACGGTACAAGCAGCCAAGACAAAACATCTGAATGATCAGCTTTCACCAACAAAAACAGTCTGTAACGGCTGTTTTTGTTATCATTTTATGCTGTCTAACCTCATCATATTCTGTCGCAGAATCAATTCAGCAGCCGACCATTGCAATTATAATTGATGATATGGGAAACCAATACCAGAATGGCCTAGATTTGGTTTTACTGCCTTATCCGCTCACTTTGTCTTTTCTGCCAAACCGCCCACACACGCCCTCATTATCTTCGCTAGCACAGCAATACAACAAAGAAATCATGCTGCATTCACCAATGGAAAATCAACTAGGCCTTAAATTGGGTAAGGGAGGTCTTCTTGAAACAATGTCTGAGCAAGAAATAAAATACACCTTATCAGAAAGCTTTAAAGCAATACCGAATATGATTGGCATCAATAATCATATGGGAAGCAAGCTCACGACTAAACCAGTAATAATGAAATGGGTCATGGAACAAGTGCAGCAACATCCCTTTTATTTTGTTGATAGCCGAACTTCATCCGATTCTGTCGCCGCCCAAATCGCAGAAGAGTTCCATATTCCAAATTTAAGCAGAGATGTGTTTTTAGACCACAAACAAACACGGAAATTTGTACAAAAACAGTTTTTGAAACTAATTAAGATCGCTAAAGAGAAAGGTACTGCCGTTGCCATCGCCCACCCACACAAAGTAACCGTCGACTATTTAAGCTGGGCACTACCCAAGCTTGATGAAAAAGGCGTACGCATTGCAACAATCAGCGCACTTTGGAAAATTCAACACCCAGATAAAGAAATGCATCGGAACCAAAAAATATCACGTAACAAGTGGATCAACCCTTCAAAAACAATTGCTAAACAAAATACAAACTCCGTTAAAGTAAACTATATCCACTAACTCAAATTATTGAGTCACAGAATCAATCTTAATTTTTAACCTTAAACCACTTACTCAGGTGGTAGGTTTCGAATACCTGTCTATACTCTTTAAACGGCCTTTAGAATCAATTTCGAGCCCGAACTTATCTCTTAACATGCATACTCAGCCAATTTGAGGCAAAAGAAAACCATGTCCGGCAAAGATATATCAAACTTATTTAATGACAAAAAACTCACCGCCATTACGTTCAGCACTGCGGATGCCTCTTTTGCAATCCCTTTAGAGCAAGTCCTATATATTGAAAAAGATGTGCAACGAAACTTACAGGTTGATGCATTGGAAGAATTCAATCATGGCGTCATCACCTTCCAAAACAATACCGTGCAGCTTTTTGATTTTAATAAATTGTTAGGGTCTAAAAACCACCAACAAGCAATGAAAGCACTCGTCGACAAATTAGACGAAATGGAACAACAGCATAAAGATTGGGTGGATTCGCTCGAAAAGTCACTAAAAACCAAAACCCCTTTCACAGAAGCATTAGATCCGAATAAATGCACGTTTGGCCAATGGCATAGTAAATTTCAAACCGACAACGAAGAACTAACAGAAGTATTGCAACGCTTTGATGAACCCCACAAGAAACTCCATGGCTTAGCAAAAATATTACTCGACATGAATAATGATAACCATGAAGAGGCAATAAAAGTACTAGACCAAGAGCGTCTTAGCACTCTTACTGAGCTAACACACTTATTTCACCTCACCAAAGAACGCGCACACTCTAGCGTTCGGCCAATCATTATTTTCGTCGAACATAATGATGGCAAAGTGACCGCACTCAGGTTAGATAACATAAATGATATTGTTAATTTCGAACAAGGAAACTTCTGTAAAGATGAATCTGCTGAAGGCATTCTTAAAAGTAAAAATGAAGACTTCGTAATTGAAGGTTTTTTACGTGATGGAGATGGCGCTCCACTCATGCTAATTAACTGCCAACCAAAAGAAACTGAAAGCACAGAAAGCGCTGTTTAACTAATCCTCTAGAAACTACTGGTGCGCGCATGCGCACCTAACAAGCTACTTAGAAGCGCATCTCAATACCCTGAGCGGCCATATAAGCTTTAGCTTCCTGTACTGTATATTCACCAAAGTGAAAAATACTGGCGGCTAATACCGCATCCGCGCCACCGTCTAATACACCATCGGCTAAATGTTGAAGGTTACCCACGCCACCCGACGCAATCACAGGAATTGACACGGCATCAGTAATTGCTCGTGTCACACCTAGGTCAAAACCGTTTTTCATACCATCTTGGTCCATGCTCGTCAGAAGAATTTCACCCGCACCATAAGCTGCCATTTTTTTAGCCCATTCAACGGCATCTAGCCCTGTCGGCTTCCGACCACCATGCGTAAATATCTCCCAACGACCCACTTCGCCTGGCAAACTCACGCACTTCGCATCAATTGCCACAACAATACACTGACTACCAAAACGCGAGGCCGCTTCACCAACAAAGTCAGGATTAAACACCGCTGCGGTGTTAATACCTACTTTATCCGCTCCGGCATTTAACATGTTACGGATATCTTCAATTTTTCGAATACCTCCACCAACAGTTAAAGGAATAAACACTTCACTGGCCATTTTTTCAACAGTATGAACCGTCGTATCACGCCCCTCATGACTCGCCGTAATATCCAAAAAGGTTATTTCATCAGCACCTTGTTCATCGTATTTCTTAGCGACCTCAACAGGATCGCCCGCATCACGAATATCCAAAAACTGAACACCCTTCACAACACGACCATTCTCAACATCTAAACAAGGGATAATACGCTTTGCTAAACCCATTCAACTAACCTCAACGTTGTACTAACGATTATTCATAATTATATAAGAAGCTATAAAAAGAGCGATATAAAATCTTTTAAAAATAGACAGCGCATTAAAAACACTAGTGATCACAATAACGCTGCGCTTCAACTATATCGAGTGTTTTTTGATAAATAGCCCGACCGGCTACCACACCATAAACACCTGTTACAGCCAGCTCCTTAATAGTTCGCACATCATCCATATTAGCAATGCCTCCCGCTGCAATAACAGGGATAGAAGACGCCTGAGCAAGACGCACGACGCTATTAACATTCATGCCTTGCATCATGCCATCACGAGCAATATCTGTGCACACAATAGCTGACACACCTTCTCCGTCGAAGCGCTTTGCTAACGCTATCGCATCAACATCCGACACGCTAGTTCTGCCCGCGGTCGTAACCTTGCCATTCATGGTATCAAGTCCGAGCATAATACTCCCGCCAAACTCTTTACACGCATCAGAAACAAACTCAAAGTCCGTTACAGCTTTAGTGCCAATAATCACATAATTCACACCAGCAGTAAGATACGCCTCAATGGTTTCTATATTCCGAATTCCACCACCAACCTGAATAGGAAAATTAGGAAAGCGCTGCGCAATCTCTTTTATCAGGGCAGCATTAATAGGACCGCCTGAAAAAGCACCATCCAAATCAATTAAATGAAGGCGACGAGCGCCAGCATCAAACCAACGCCCTGCCACATCAATAGGGTCATCAGAGAACACTTCTGAACCACTCATGCTCCCTTGCCTAAGCTGAACACATCGACCATCTTTCAAGTTAAGCGAAGGTATGACTAACATGCTATTTACCAGACCAACTAGCAAAATTCTTCAATAATTGCAGCCCTGAATGCTGGCTTTTTTCTGGGTGAAACTGCACTGCAAAAATAGAATCATGTGCAATCGCTGCTGCCAATGTTTTTCCATACTGTGTCTGGCCGACCACATTTTTTGTACTTGCAGGCACATAGTAGCTATGTACAAAGTAGAAACGGGCCTGATCTTCGATACCATGCCACATAGGATGCACAACACTCTGTTGAACCTGGTTCCAACCCATGTGAGGTACTTTTAGTCGCACTTCATTTTCATAAAGTGATTCACCAAAGTGCTTCACATTTCCCGGAAACAAACCAATACAGTCAACACCTTTATTTTCTTCACTATGTTCAAGTAAGGCTTGCATCCCCACACAAATACCAAGCATAGGCCGGTCTTTTGACACTTCTTTCACAAGCTCATCAAAACCTAGCCGGTGAATTTCATGCATACAATCCCTAATCGCGCCAACACCAGGAAGAATCACCCGATCGGCTTCACGAATTTTTGCTGCATCCGACGTCACCAGCACATGCGCGTCAGGCGCAACATGCTCAATCGCTTTAGACACAGAGTGTAAGTTACCCATTCCGTAATCGATGATAGCAATAGAATTCATTTTCAGTACTCACAAATAATAACTGACCCAATTCAGGTCAGTTATAGTTTAATTTCTGGAAGGCGATTATCGTGTATTTTCTACAACGTACCCTTTGTAGAAGGCATCATGCCTGCCATACGTTCATCTAATTCAACCGCCATACGTAAAGCTCTACCAAATGCTTTAAAAACAGTTTCAATTTGATGATGCGCATTTTTCCCTTTAAGATTATCAATATGCAATGACACCATTGCATGATTCACAAAACCATGGAAAAACTCATAAAAAAGATCACAGTCAAAGCGACCGACACTGCCTTTTACAAATGGGATATCCATCTCAAGACCCGGACGACCTGAAAAATCGATGACCACTCTAGATAGCGCTTCATCTAACGGTACATAAGCATGGCCATAGCGACGAATGCCTTTTTTATCCCCAATGGCCTTGGCAAATGCCTGACCCAAGGTAATACCCAAGTCTTCAACCGTATGATGGTCATCAATATCCAAATCACCAACCGCATGTGCATCAATATCAATTAAGCCATGTCGACAAATTTGATCTAACATATGCTCAAGAAAAGGAATGCCAATATCAAACTTAGCCTTTCCTGTACCATCTAGATTAATCGATACTTTTATCTGCGTTTCGAGTGTATCTCGTTGAACCTGGGCTTTTCTTTCTGTCATTTATGACTCCAAATAACTTAATTCTTAAATACTACTAGGCAGAAAGCGCGCCTTGAAGGTTTTCCATATATTCATCAACCATTGCCGCAAACTCGTGTTTCACAACAGGGCTGATCGCTATTTTTAATAAACCAGGTAAAGGTAAGGTCAATTTAGCATTGGTTGTAAACGCTATATTCGTTCCACCATCTGCCGCAGTGATTGTCCATGAACCTTCAACAACACTATTACCAACACCCTTCACCGGCTCCCAAACAATCGTGCCCGCAGACTCATCAGGAATATACTTACACGCATAAACGGTCTGAATAGAGCTGCCGCCTAAACCAATTTTTTCCATTTCCCATTTAAAGGTACCCTCTCCAGTATCACTTAAGGTATCAACTTTAGGAAAATGAGCGCCCGACTTTGGCACATCAGCAAGTAATGCAAACACAGTCGCTGCGTCTGCTGGTACAGTAAAGTTACGATCTAATTCAATATCTACTTTAACGGTCATTAGCAATTCTCTCGTTTATGGTCGCTTGTTTATCTCTTAATGCAAATAGCCGTCAGAGACTCAATGATTACATTTATCTTAACTAAAGCAATATGGACAGGAATTCTAAACAGTTCAACACTAAAAATCTATCAAAGGATTAGCGCTATAGCGAACTAAGCTCTGATATACTTTTCTCAAGATAAAATAATAGAATTTTGAACAATAAAACGATCGAACATTCAATCACCTAAGCCTAAGCAATCATGACAAACATAAACGTAGATTTCGCAAGTAAACTGCTAACCTGGTTCGATCAATCGGGCCGCAAAGACCTCCCGTGGCAACGAAACAAAACCCCTTACCGCGTGTGGGTTTCAGAAATCATGCTACAACAAACGCAAGTGAATAGCGTGATTGAATACTATCAACGATTCATGACACGCTTTCCAACACTTGAGTCGCTCGCCATCGCCGATGAAGACCGTGTTTTAGAATTATGGGCCGGACTAGGCTACTATGCTAGGGCACGTAATCTACATAAAACAGCTAAAATCATTCATCTAGGCCTTCACGGCAAATTCCCAGACACCTTAGATAGCATTGTCGAACTCCCCGGTATTGGACGCTCGACTGCTGGCGCAATACTGAGTATCGCGTTCAAGCAACAAGCCACCATACTTGATGGTAACGTCAAACGCGTATTATGCAGATTTAAAGCGATTACCACTTGGTCAGGAGAGAGAAAAACAGAAAATGAGCTCTGGACCCTAGCAGAACAACTGACTCCCAGCACACGCACAGACGATTACACTCAAGCCATTATGGATCTTGGGGCAACTTTATGCACTCGCAGTAAACCTGATTGCGAGCATTGCCCAATGACTCACGACTGCCAAGCCTTTAAACTCGACATTCAAACAGAGCTACCAAAATCAAAACCTAAAAAAAACATCTCCCTCAGGCACACACGCATTGTTTTGATCGAAACTAACGACGAACACATCTTACTCGAAAAAAGACCGCCGACTGGCATCTGGGGCGGCCTTTATAGCCTTCCCGAACTTAATATAGAACAGTCACTGAATGACATCAGCCAGCACTGCTCGACACATTTTTGTTGCTCGCTTAGCCCTCCTGTTGAAACCAAAGCATTTCAACATACTTTCAGTCATTTCAAACTTGAACTACGGCCTGTTCAGTTCAAAAGCTCAAAAAGACAACAAATGGTTAATGACAGTGAACGCTTTATTTGGGTCAAAAAAGACCAGCTCAGCCAACTAGGCATGCCTACCCCTATTGCAAAATATCTAAAACGATGCGGTCATATTGATATAAACTAATCTAAACATTTTAATCACCAACAATTTCAAATAGCCGATCCAGAGAAATAGCTTGGCTAACTTACAAACTTAAAACCTACAACTTTTTAAACTACAACGAGAAACACTTATGAGCAGAACCGTCATCTGTCGTAAATATCAAAAAGAACTCAAAGGCCTAGACCTCGTACCAATGCCCGGCGCTATCGGCCAAGACATTTATGAGCATGTATCAGAACAAGCTTGGAAAGAATGGCAAGCACAGCAAACAATGCTAATCAACGAAAAACAGCTCAATATGATGGACACCACTGCCCGCGCATTTTTAAGAGAACAAATGGAGAAATTCTTTCAAAATGAAGAATATGAACACGCAGAAGGCTACGTACCACCCTCAAAACCTAATGAATAATACGTATTTTAAAATCAGCTCAAATAAAATATAAAAAAAGCGCACTAATGCTTGACTCATTTATTTGAAACAGGTTTAATACGCCCCCGTTGCAGGCACACCAAGTCAGTAACGCTAAGTATGACTTAGCAGTGAAATCAAACACTGTATAAAATCAGATACGCCCGGTTAGCTCAGTCGGTAGAGCAGAGGATTGAAAATCCTCGTGTCCTTGGTTCGATTCCGAGACCGGGCACCA
>Ga0105352_1000008_pt1 | contig 121788 bp, 123 predicted proteins | sample EN8Hudsemesocosm_FD_83507 | JGI IMG/M metagenome (GOLD analysis project Ga0105352, IMG submission 83507) | Methane-oxidizing microbial communities from mesocosms in the Hudson Canyon - EN8B Hudson Canyon | ecosystem: Environmental > Aquatic > Marine > Cold seeps | place: Hudson Canyon...
ATGAAATCAAACACCTGCATGAAGAGCTAGGATTAACAGTGCTTTACGTTACCCACGACCAAACCGAGGCACTCACCATGTCTAACCGTATCGCGGTATTTGATGATGGCGTTGTACAACAATGCGCGCCACCCACAGAGCTTTATGAAAAACCAAAAAACGCTTTTGTTGCTAACTTTATTGGTGAGAATAACCGCTTATTGGGTACCGTTGAAGCGATTAGTGGTGACCAAGTCACCGTCAAGATAGACTCTGGAGACACTGTTATTGCAAGCAAAATGAATGTTGGCTCTGTAGGTGGGCGCACAACACTATCACTACGCCCAGAACGCATCTTTATCAATCCCTCGAAAAACAAAACACCAAATATTTATTCCGCTAAGATAGAAGAGCTGATTTATCACGGCGACCATATTCGCACGCGCTTTAGTGTGTGCGGAAACGACGATTTTATCGTCAAAATTCCAAACTCTGCTAGTAATATTTCCTTACAAGAAGGTAAGCAAGTTGATATTGGCTGGATGATGGAAGACTGTTTGGCTTTGGATGGCTAAATCCAAGTTCAAATATTTATTAACATATAGGAGAGTTATATGAAAAACGTTATATCTAAAGCACTGATTACCAGTGCTGTATCTATGGCTGTATTTGCTGGTTCCGTTCAAGCGGCTTCCATAACAGCTGTATCTTGGGGTGGTGCCTACACCAAATCTCAAGTCGAGGCCTACCACAAACCATGGTCAGCAGCAACCGGTAACACCGTTGTATCTGAAGACTACAGTGGTGGTTTAGCAGAAATCAAAGCCCAAGTAGAAGCTGGTAACGTTACCTGGAATCTGGTAGATGTTGAACTATCTGATGCTGTACGTGGTTGTGACGAAGGCTTGTTTGAAACCATCGATTCTAGTATCTTACCTGATGGTAATGATGGCAGTTCGGCGGCGGATGACTTCTTACCTGGAACAGTAACAGAGTGCGCTATTGGTAATATTGTATGGTCGACCATTGTTGCTTATGACGGCTCAAAAATGAGTGGTGTTGAATCAATGGCTGATTTCTTTGATTTAGAAAAATTCCCAGGTAAGCGTGGCTTGCGCAAGGGTCCTAAGCCTAATCTTGAGTTTGCTTTAATGGCAGATGGCGTTCCTGCAGATTATGTTTATATTGTCTTAGGCACAGAAGCTGGAGTCCAGCGCGCCTTTGATAAGCTAGACACAATCAGAGACTCTGTTGTTTGGTGGACGGCTGGTGCACAACCACCACAGCTTCTTGCTGATGGCGAAGTTGTAATGACATCCGCTTACAACGGTCGTATTTTCAATGCGGTAGCTGCCGAAGGCATGCCTTTTGAAATCGTTTGGGATGGTCAGGTTTGGGATCTCGATCTTTGGGTAATTCCTAAAGGTGCTTCAAATATGGCTGAAACACTTGACTTTATCAAGTATTCAACAGGCACTACGGCTCTGGCAGCCCAAGCAAGTTGGATATCTTACGGTCCTGTGCGTAAATCATCAGCAGCGCTGGTTAGTACCTACCACAATCAGCCTGACTTAGACATGGCTCCGCACATGCCTACAGCGCCTGAAAACTTCACAAATGCCCTGCAAAACGACTTTGAGTTTTGGGCCGATAATCAAGATCAGTTAAACAAGCGCTTCAATGCGTGGTTAGCTAACTAAAGCTTACTGAACTTTGTTATTGTGCCGGCGAGCGCTGTATGGCTCGCCGGTATTTTTTAAAAAAATAATATTCCAAACATGAGCCAAGCAATAATTCCTATTGATAACGTAACGTTAAAAGAAAGACTTTCCAAAGCCACAAGAGTTCAGCGGAGACGTGCACTTCTTTTAACCATGCCCTTGGTCATATTCCTAATTATTAGTTTTGTACTACCCATTGGTGAAATGCTTTGGCGTAGTGTGCACAACCCCACTGTATCAAATGTAGTGCCAGATTTTGCTGTTGCTATTCAAAAATGGGATGGCCAAAATCTACCCTCGGAAGCTATTTTTGAGCTTTTTGTAAACGACCTAGTTGCCGCAAAAAAGAATCGTGAAATTGGTAAAACAGTTGGCAATCTCGCCACTCGTATTAACTATGACATTCCTGGTAGTCGCAGCCTATTTACTTCCACAGCGCGAAAAGCCACAAATCTTAAAGCCCCATTTAAAGAATCGCTGATTAAGCTCAATAAAAAATGGGCAAACCACACTCTTTGGTTGAGCCTCCAAAGAAATGCCAAAGACATTACTCCCGGCTTCTATGTGGCAGCACTCGATCTAAAATATGACGACCAAGGTAATGTAGTTCAAGCAGATGAATTGTATCAAATCTACATGTCCAATTTTATTAAAACCCTTGAAATATCTGCACTCATAACCTTTATCTGCGTACTCTTGGCCTACCCAATCGCCTATGTTCTTTCTACGCTGCCTCTGCGCCAATCCAACTTATTGATGATCCTAGTTTTGCTGCCATTTTGGACATCGCTACTAGTGCGAACCACTTCCTGGATTGCCATTCTTCAGACCGAAGGGTTGGTTAATGATATATTTGTTTTCCTAGGAATTCTTGCAGACGACGGGCGGGTGCAAATGATATACAACCAAACAGGTACTGTTATAGCCATGGTTCATATTTTACTGCCGTTTATGATTTTGCCATTGTATTCGGTCATGAAAACCATTAACCCTACCTATATGAAAGCAGCATTATCTATGGGCGCTAAACAATCCTACGCTATGCGCAGGGTGTACCTACCTCAAACAATTCCTGGCTTAGCAGCCGGTACACTTTTGGTGTTTATCCTAGCTATTGGCTACTATATTACTCCTGCCCTAGTTGGTGGTGAGGATGGCATACTGATTTCTAACTTGATTGCCTATCATATTCAAAAATCACTCAACTGGAGTTTGGGGGCCGCGTTGTCAGCCATTCTTCTTGGAACGGTACTTATTCTATACTGGCTATACAATAAGTTAATCGGCATTGATAATCTTAAGTTTGGCTAAGGAAGAGGCAGATGACATTACTTAAACACGATAAAAGCAAAAGTGTATTAATCCTTCTTGCAGTTACCCTATTCATATTGATTTGGTCAAGCAAATCAGGATCAATCTTTCTTGCCCCAGCCTTGAGTTTTTTGGTTCTTTTTGGTATACCACTGTACTTTGTAAAACCTATGCCAACTTATGCCAGTACAGGAGATAGGCTGTCACGCTACTCGTTCGTAGCAATTTGTACCTTTATTTTTATCTTTCTGATCACCCCCATACTCATTATCGTACCGTTGTCATTTAACGCCGAGCCCTACTTCACTTTTACCGAAGGGATGCTAAACTTTGAAGCGAATGCATTTTCGCTGAGATGGTATGAAGATATAGTGCATAATGGAATGGTTGATCCAGATGCAGTCTCGGGTTGGTGGGGCGATATGTGGAATAACGCCCAATGGATTCGCTCAACCAGAAATTCATTTTTTATCGCAACAATATCTGCCTTGATCGCTACCACTTTAGGCACCATTGCCGCTCTCGGGTTGTCACGTCCTGAAATGCCATATCGAGCACTCATTACCAGCTTGCTTATTTCGCCAATGATCGTACCCTTGGTTATTACTGCAACCGGCATGTTCTTTTTTTACTCAAGCATCAATCTTGCAAAAACTTACACTGGTGTCATCCTTGCACACGCAACTCTGGGAATCCCTTTTGTGATTATTACCGTTACAGCCACCCTAAGTGGCTTTGATCGAACTCTTATTAAGGCTTCACAAGGCCTTGGTGCTCGCGGCTGGATGACTTTTCGACGCGTTATTATGCCGCTTATTATGCCAGGCATGATCTCCGGCGCTTTGTTTGCCTTTATTACCTCACTGGACGAAGTGGTGGCAGTGATATTTATTGCTGATGTAGAACAACGAACAATCCCAAGGCAAATGTTCTCAGGCATTCGCGAGCAAATATCGCCAACTATTCTAGCCGTCGCCAGCATATTAGTTTTGTTGTCCATAGTTCTTCTAACTGTAATGGAATTATTGCGCCGACGCTCTGAGCGGATGCGTGGTATTACGCCAAGCTGATTTAGCCAGCCAAACCATATATAGCTTGCCTTCCACTCAGAAATAAGTCCAACCATTCTTGCTGCAGCAACGATCCTGGTTATCTTTTCGATAGTCTTACTCGGCACACTGGAAATGCTCAGACGCCGCTCCGAGCGTATTCGAGGGGTCACTCACAGCTAAGGCCAATTGCACCGCCAGTCCATAGCTCAGTTGACTGGTAGAAAGCCACCTTAGCAAAAGACAGCAACGAGCTCAAGGTGTGGTTTTTTACAAAAAGTAACATTTGTGTTATAGTCTCCTTCTCTCAAACACTCTTTGAGGAATTCGTGCGACTCTTGTTAACATGCTTGCTACTTATCACTTTTGGGCCAAGCCATGCTGCATCATATGGTTCCGACTCTGGTGCTGCAAGCGTCCCAAAAGTGCAGCCCGCCCCTGCTCCAATCCCCAAGGCACAACCTGTTCCAACCCCTAAAGCAAATCCTGCCAGCAGTCAGACAAAGTCGAGATCACAACAAACTCAGAAAGTCGACACAACACCAACAACACAATTCCAAGGCACAACTCAATCTGCCAACACAATCCAAACGCAAGGTTTACCAGCGGAAAGCAGGAGTAACCAAAAGACTGGCCAACCTATCTCTTCCTCCGCGATCACACCTCTCAACACCACACTTAAAAGCATGTTAAACCAGAGCGTCAGCCAGCAAAGTGGTGACGATCGAAGTGTTAATCGAGAGAATGACCGCCAGCAGCCTAGTGATGACAAAAAAACCCAGCCAGATGATAGCAGCAATAAGGATGATGGTAGCTCAGGTGAAAGCAATTCTGGCGACGGCAATAATGAAGATAACACGGTCAAAGAGGATGATCGTCGCCAGGGCCCAGGCGAAGATAAGCAAGTTTCTGATGGTGAGAACAATCAAGAAGAAGATGGAAATTTATTAGACAATCTCATCAAACAGGGGAGAATCAGGCCTGCAATCGATACAAACGACGACGTTTTTCTTGAGATAATGCTTGTAAATTCAAGAGGTTGCAATGAGGGCTCTATACACAACATTAAGCAGAAAGCCTTTGTCTGCAAAAAAGGTGAGCTTTTTGACATGGACTCAGTCAACCTAAATGTTGCGTCTGCAGGTCTGGAAGTTGAGCTTATTGAGGATGAAATAAGAGCCATTAATGCTCGTAATAGTGCTAAATTCATTGAGAAAGAGCAAGCCTTTAAAGAGAGCTTTACCGAGGATGACGTTCAATCTTGGACCGTGGATGACAACACTTTTACAATGATTCAAACCACTGGCTGCGATAATGACCAACTTCGACTTATTGATGGACAGCGATTCCTATGCAGAAATAGTGAATGGCTTGGGCCAATAGACAAAGGCGGCTTATTTATCTTTAGTCGTGGGCTTCATAATAATGGTGCCTTTCTTCCTTGGCACAGAGGATACAACAATCCAAATGAAACATCAGGTGAGGATGGATTTATAGGTGAGGCTGGATTTATAGGTGAGGCTGGAAAAACTCAACGAAAGAGCCTAGATGAACAGACGGTGAGTAATATCAAAGGATTTGTTCAAAATACATGGCAGAAGCTAGATCAAGCATTACTTGAGAGTAGTGTCAAAGAAACTCTTAATTTTGAGGAAATTAAGGCAACTCTTCAGGATAAGGAGCGCAGAAATTTATACTCACCCGAGCAGCGTAACTTAAACTCTATAGAAATAGCTAGAGAATTAGAGCACGGACCGGGATTGCACGATACTGCATTGGCACTCCAGCAAGCCAATGAAGCCAAACAGTTCGCTGAACAGGATTTTGATGATCTAGCCGAGAAAAATACAGCTATTGAGAGAGCAGTGATAATGGAGCAATATGCTACCGATATTCAAATTATTGAAAATAAATACAATCAGTTAATAGAATCATTAAACGACAGTCATGCAGACAACCCTGTTGTTACTGAAGCATCTCGGATTTTTCAAGAAGCAGCGATAGTGGAAATTAACATACACAATAGCGCAGTTGATTTAATTGACAATAAGTTTAGTGATGACATTGCACTCATGGTCAAGGCACAAGGCGAAAAAATTGCAAATACAGACGCTCAATACGAAGAGATAAACCAGGGAGCCCTCCGATTTCGAGAAAACGCCAGAAACAATGCCAAAAATGATGCCGAAAGAGTTACAGCAGACGTTCAATACGTCCAACAAGTTGCAAAAAATTGGGAAGATCACGCTATAGAAGTTGCAGATATAGAACAAAACTTCCTGCAAGATATGTCGGAAACAAAACAAACACATGACGAGTCTTTGATAGCAGTGGTGTTTTTGTACCAGCAAGCCACCGAAAGTGAATTTGCCACATATATGCAAACAACTGGAAGTTTAGAAGAGCAAAGAGGTGCCGAATTAAACCGTCTAGAAGAGGCTAAAACTTTAGAAATTCAACAAGCAACAGATATCAAAGACACCGCTCTTAATGCTTTCGCTATAACAAAGGCGGTTTTCTAACGTTACAAAAAATAATGCGAGTAAAAGCATAACTTCGTGGTATAAAGTCGCCATGGTTAATTTACTCGTACCCTTGTTGCCTAACAGCCCTACACAATGACTGTCTCTTTCAAAGAACACGGTTTGACTGTGCCATTGACACAGGGACAAATTTATTTTAATTATTGCTGGCTACGTGATAACTGCCCCAGCTCTTTTGACCCGCAAACTCGTGAACGAATTTTTGACATTTGCAGCCTAGCAGAAAATCCAGTTGCACTTTCTGCGGAGTTAAGCATCGATGAGCTCGTGGTTCATTGGGCCAACGAAAATCATACTTCTCGATTCTCTTTGACATGGCTTGAGAAGTGGGCAAAGCCCTCCCTAAGAGATGATGTTGCAGCACTACCAAGATCGCTATGGAAGTCTGACCACTCGAACAAACTTGCCAAATTTAATGCAGATACGCTGAGCACAAATCGTACAAAGTTAACTCAATACGCTCACGCACTGATAGTGGATGGCATCGCGCTTATTTCAGGATTGGAAGACAGCAATCAAGCCCTAACCAGACTGGCTAATTTGCTTGGCAGTGTTCGGCCATCCGTGCCTGGTGATTATTTCGATGTGCGCGTGCATTTAGATCCAGTTAACTTATCCTATACCGCGTCAGAATTAGAGTTACACACTGATACGCCGGCAGAAGAACTACCACCTGGAATACAATTCTTGCATTGTCGCTCAAATACGGTTAAAGGTGGGGTTACGGTTTTCCTTGACGGCGCAGCAGTTGCTGAGGATTTTCGACAATCCAATCCTGAGGATTTTGAAATCTTGAGTACGACAAAAATTCCTTTTTATTACGAACACGATAATTTTGACTGGCGTTCACGACAAAAAGTTATAGAGCTTGATGATCGTGGCAATGTTTCAGGGTTGACCATCTCCCAGCACATGGCAGATGTGAACGACCTACCGCAAAAAGAGCTAGACAGCTTCTACCCCGCCTTACTTCGTTTTGGCAGATTACTTCGATCCGAAAAATACCAAATACAAATTCGCCTAGAAGAGGGACAATGCATTGTGTTTGATAATCATCGCATTGTCCATGGGCGAGAAGCTTATGCTGAAAATAGTGGTAATCGCTATTTGCGCGGATGCTATATCGACCGTGGCGAACTTAGAAGCAGCTATCGCACCTTGGTTAAAAAGCAAAAATAACGTATGACAAGAACACAAACAATATTAACAATTAGTGGCTGCTTGCTAATTACATTTTGCATGGGGTCTATTCATGCCTTTAGCACACTGATCGAGGACATTGAATTACAAACAAACGTTGAACGAATGGCTTCTAGCTTTATCTATTCAACAGGGCTTATTAGCGTCACCCTAGCAGTATTTTTTGGCTATTCTTTGTATCGTCGATTAAGTGCATTTATGCTAATGTTGATCGCCACAATTCTACCCTTTGCAGGCATGATGCTGACCAGCAGTGAAACATGGCTGGGCTGGCTACTGGGTTACGGTGTGTTTTTTGGTTTTGCAAGTGGTCTGGGTTATGGCTTTTCCCTACACGCTTGCACGATTGTCACTGCAAAAGAAAAAAGAGGACTCGCACTAGGCGCAGTGACTGGCGCCTACGCATTAGGCGCTGTTACTTTCTCAATAATTTACCCCGACTTATTAAACAAATTCAATCTAAACACGGCCTATATTATCGCCACAGTGATGATTTCTAGCCTTGTTGGAATAGGCGCAATATTACTATTTCTCTCAAAAGTTGAAACAAGATCTAAGCCAGACAAGCAGCAAGCTCTAAAACCAAAACACATTGGTTTTGTTAGGTTGTGGTTTGGCTATTGTTTTGGTGTTTTTGCAGGTCTAATGGCCATTGGTCATGCGGTGCCAATTATCAAAACCATGGGTGGCAGTGTGCAAATTGCCTCAACAAGTATTGTGCTTATGTCACTAGGCAGCGGCATTGCAGGTTTAATAGCGGGCTATATTGCCGATCAATTTGGCTGCAAAAAACCTTTGGCGATTTTGGCCACTGCAAGCGCGATTAGTTTATTGCTGTTAGTAATGCTTGGTGGCGTGCAAATGGCGCTGCTATTGATGATTTGTATCGCCACGCTTTACGGCGCATTCATTGCCATCTACCCAACCTTGGTGGCCAGTCTTTTTGGCAAAGAACATTCTGCTTGGGCATACGGCAAGGTCTTTACTGCCTGGGGTTTCGCAGGACTAAGTGCGCCTTCTCTTGCCGGTTGGCTTTACGAACAAAGCAATAGCTATGATATGCCGCTGCTCATCGCAGCCACTCTTGCAGTTATATCAGCCATTGTTATTTTGCGCCTTCCAAGCGCAAGTCAAGCAAACTAAGGACGTTGTATATTTATTTTTTGGGCATTTCTTCGCAGGTTTTAGCACTTACATGATGAGCCAAAAAGTAAGTTTTACTCTTGTCATAGTAGTGCCAACTTAGAGTGGTGTTGTGCTCAGGATATTCCTTGAGGCCTTCAATTGTGCATGAGATATATGTCAAAATTCCTTTGATGAATTCTTCATACCCCTTGACAGCGTCTTGATCCATATTACTGAGATCAAGGTGAATCAACATACTGTGTATTTCATACACACCCTCTTTAGCAACCGCCTTCATCACCAAAGTATCTTTGTCACTCATATAAGGCGCTTTGGCATTCACTGCATCCGCATCAGCTTGCAATTTGGAGAGTGGGTAGGAGTTATTATCTTGCGCCGACGAGCAACCAATAAGCAGGCTGAATAGAAAAATCAATACAGATTTTTGTGCATAGCTTGTATTCGTTACCACACCTCTCCTTAGTTAAGAGATTTACAAAAAAACACTCATCCCTAATATAATACAGTCATTTAATTAACTATAAATCAAGATCATGAAAAAACACATCATTGCTACAGACAAAGCGCCAGCAGCGGTTGGTACATATTCACAAGCCGTTGCCGTTACCGGCGGCACAACAATCTATCTTTCTGGGCAAATCCCTTTGGTGCCAGAAACGATGGAAGTTATCGAAGGCGGTATTGCCGAAGAAATTAACCAGGTCTTTCAAAACTTAACGGCAGTTTGCAATGAAGCCGGTGGCGATTTAAGTAATATCGTTAAACTAAATATCTTTTTAACTGATCTTTCAAATTTTCCAATCGTTAACGAAATTATGGCACAATACTTTGACCAGCCTTATCCTGCACGCGCAGCGATTGGCGTTAAAGCATTACCAAAAGCAGTCAGCGTTGAAATGGATGGCGTGATGATGGTCAACTCCGATCAGTACAGCTACTAATAACGTGCCGGCACTCTCTGATCCACTAACTTCCATTAGCGGATTAGGGAAAAAAACATCGGAAAGACTTAATCAATTAGGGATTTATACCTTAGAGCATCTACTCTTTCACCTGCCGACCAGGTATCAAGACAAAACTCGAATAACCCCACTTAGCGAAGCTCAAGTGGGGAGCGAGGCGTTGGTCGAACTCACCATCGAGCGTATCGAAGAAGCGCCCACCAGACAGCGTCAACTACTTTGTTATCTCGCGGACGAAAACAACCAGCGACTACTTCTGCGCTTTTTTCACTTTAATCAATACCAAAAACAAGCCCTAGTTAGGGGCGAAGTGATTCAGTGTTTCGGCGAAGTCAAAATTGGCCGACAAGGACTGGAGATGCATCATCCTGAATACCGCCTAACCTCGCAACAATCATCACTTCTTGAGTTAACCCTAACGCCGGTCTACCCTCTTTGCCAAGGGGTTACACAAAACAAGCTCAAACAGTGGATTAACACCGCTCTTGAAGCGCTGAAAGTCACAGTTATTGATGATCATTTTGAAAAAATCGCAAAAAATACAATGCCGAGCCTACAAGAGGCGTTATTTTTGCTGCACCATCCCAGAAAGGGCGAAAATTTACATAAAATAGCAGATTTTAAGCACATTTCGCAGCAAAGACTGATTATTGAAGAGCTTGCAGCACAACAATTAAGCCTCAAACAGGTAAAGTTAAGGCGCAAATCGAAAATTTCCAATATTTTCAAGCATGATAATCAGCTTAGCGAGCAACTCAACTTAACGCTTGACTTTACTTTAACCGATGCGCAAGTGCGTTGCATCAAAGAGATCAATAACGACCTCGGATCGGAAAGGCCAATGCTGCGATTACTTCAAGGCGATGTCGGCTCTGGCAAAACGATTGTTGCGGTTTTTACTCTATTGCAAGCAGTCGCCAACGATTTTCAAACAGCGGTGATGGCGCCTACCGAAATTTTGGCACGACAGCATCAACAAAGTTTTGGTGAGTATTTAAACAAACTTGGTATAACCGTCGCCTTTCTGTCAGGTTCACAAAATACCCAAGAGAGAAACAATCAACTAAGCAAGGTCGCCTCAGGTGAAGCACAACTCGTGATTGGCACCCATGCCCTTTTTCAGGAAAGCGTCTCGTTTGACAACCTCGGCTTGATTATTATTGATGAACAACATAAATTTGGCGTCCACCAACGACTTTCGCTTGCGCAAAAAGCCAATAAAATACCACACCAATTGGTGATGACAGCCACACCAATTCCACGCTCTTTGACAATGAGTGCCTATGCCGATCTCGACACCTCTATCATCGACGAATTACCACCGGGAAGACAAGCGGTGCAAACCATTGCTCTGAGTAACAGCCGTAAAGATGAGATTATTACCAAAATAAAACAAGTTTGTGCTGATGGTCGACAGATTTATTGGGTCTGCACTTTGATTGAGGAATCAGAGGTGCTTCGCGCCGAATCTGCTGAAAACACTTATGCTTACTTAAATGATAGTCTTGCAGGTCTTCGTGTGGTGTTAATTCACGGAAGATTAAACAAGATCGAAAAAGAGGGAATTATGAGGGATTTCTCGCAAGGAAGAATTGATGTTTTGGTGGCAACCACGGTGATTGAGGTTGGCGTTAACGTGCCCAATGCCAGTCTAATGATTGTTGAAAATGCTGAAAGACTTGGGCTAGCGCAGCTCCATCAATTACGCGGTCGAGTAGGTCGTGGCAGTGATAAAAGCGTTTGTGTGCTCATGTATCAATCACCACTGAGTGATAGCGCAAAACAAAGATTAGATATTCTTCGTCAAACTTGTGATGGTTTTGTCATTGCCGAAAAAGATTTGGCACTTCGAGGGCCAGGTGAAATACTCGGTACCCAGCAAACCGGCATCGCTGATATGAAAATTGCCAATATTGTTCGTGATGCATATCTCCTTAAACAGGCAAGCTATTACTCTGAAATAATGCTTAACGAGCCTGAAACCGCGCAACGCGCGTTTATCCAGCGTTGGATTGACGAAGACAGGTCAGATTACGCTAACGCCTAGATTGATCAAGCGCTCTCTAGTAAAATACACAGCCTATGTTTAATCCTGACAAATTTCAATGGCGCACTTTTAAAGCTAAAGATGATGTGCCCGCTCTTGTATTGCCATGGCTGCTGGACAATAGCTCGCTTACTGCAAAACTTAAAGCTAAATATACAAATTTTCACGTTGAAGTAATTTCGCAGACAGAGAATACACCCTACGACTGCGAACTTAAGCTACTGGGAAGTACGATCAGTAATGTGATTATCGTTCGCGAAGTAGAATTAATGGGTGAAGGACTACCCGTTGTGTTTGCTCGCTCTGTCATTCCACAAACGAGCGACACCAAGAGTCTTCTTGCTATTGGCTCAAGACCTTTGGGGGAAATACTTTTTGACGATCCAGCTATTTATCGAGACCAGCTTGAAGTAGGGCAACACCAAGGTGCGTGGGCGCGACGTTCAACCTTTATTGTTGGTACCACTAAATTACTGGTGAGTGAAATATTTCTAGAGAGGCTTTATGCGTGACCAAATGTTTGACAAAAATAGCGATATAGTCGATTTTCGTTTTGATGAAAAGGTTGTTGCTGTGTTTGATGACATGGTGAAGCGCTCGGTGCCAGGTTACGAATCAATGATTCAGATGATTGGGCTGTTAGCTCGCACTTATGGCCAAGACGATAGTAACTACTACGATTTAGGCGCCTCAACAGGCGCCACAACGCTTGCCTTAGCCCTTAACAATAAAAATACAAGCGTTCATTTTATTGCCATTGATAACTCGGCACAAATGGTTGAACAATGCAATAAAAACTTGGGTGATAAAATAGACAATTTAGCGGTTATATGCAGCGATATTAACGATATTTGTATCGAAAACGCCTCTATCGTTGTGCTTAACTTAACCCTGCAATTTATCGATATTGATAAGCGTGCTGATCTTATCGCAAAAATCTATGCCGGCCTTAGACCTAGTGGTGCTTTGATTATTAGTGAAAAAATTCACGTTGACGATAAAAACGAGCAAGCTCGATTGACCGAGTTACACATGGATTTTAAGCGTGCAAATGGCTATAGTGAGTTAGAAATAGCCAATAAACGTCAATCAATTGAAAATGTACTACTGACCGAAAACTGTGAAACACACCTTAAAAGACTGTCAGAATGCGGTTTCAGCAAATCTGTCTGCTACTTTCAGTGTCTTAACTTTGCCTCTTTTTTATCGGTAAAATAAGCTCTTGTTTTTTAACAAGCCTTAAATATGACTTTTGCATAAGCCATATTAAAATTAAAGGGTTTGTATAAACATCTAATACAAGGTTTTTTATGCTTTTAATGATTGATAACTACGACTCGTTTACCTATAACTTGGTGCAGTATTTTGGCGAGTTGGGTCAAAGCGTAACGGTTCATCGTAATGACAAAATCACTGTTGATGAGATTGAAGCACTCAATCCAAAACACATTGTTATTTCGCCTGGACCTTGCACGCCAAACGAGGCGGGTATTTCTCTAGAGCTTATCGAGAAGCTTGCTGGAAAAGTGCCAATTTTAGGCGTCTGCCTTGGCTTTCAAGCTATCGTTCAAGCCTTCGGTGGTAATATTATTGGCGCCAAACGCATTATGCACGGCAAGGTTTCACCAGTACACCACATTAGTAGCGGTGTATTCTCTGGACTGAAGAACCCCTTAAACGCAACGCGCTATCACTCACTAGTTGCAGAGCAACACACATTGCCCGATTGTTTTGAAGTGACCGCATGGACAAATGATGAATCTGGCGAAATCGAAGAAATAATGGGCGTTCGCCACAAAGAACTGGCCATCGAAGGTGTGCAATTTCACCCAGAATCAATACTTACAGAGCATGGCCACCAAATGCTCGACACTTTTTTACAGGAAAACTAATAATGACTGAAATCATAGACTTCTTAATGGATCAATGGATATTTTCGGGAACACTTGTTGCTCTCGTTGCATTGCTTATCTACGGCGAAAGACCAAAAAAATACCAGGTGGTCGACACCAATGGTGCGATTACTCTGATGGATGACGATAACTTAATCATCCTTGATGTGCGCGAAGAGAAAGAAAGAAAGACTGGATTTATTAATTCCGCTACTCACATTCCGATGGCGCAGGTTAAAGGCAAACTGGATACATTCGATAAAAACAAAAAAATTCTCACTTATTGTAAAAGCGGTATGCGTTCAAACACCACTGCAGAGCTTCTTTGTAAGAATCAATTTAAAGACGTTTACAGCTTAAAGGGTGGTTTTGACGCTTGGCAAAAGGCCGGCCTTCCAATCAACAAGTAAGCTTATGCAAAACATCATGTACACCTCTGATTATTGCCCGTTTTGTAGAGCAGCTTACCAGCTACTAGACGAGAAAGGTGTTGTCTATAAGAAAATATCGGTTGATGCAAACCCAAGTATTTGGAAAGAGATCCACCAAAAAACAGGCAGGTCTACCGTGCCTCAAATCTATATTAATGGTCAATACGTTGGTGGTTATGACGACTTAAGTGCGGCCGAACGCTCTGGCGAATTGAGCTCTATTATCAATGGCTAGCCTAGCAATCATTGGCTCTGGCGCTTGGGGAAGCGCACTTGCCATTTCTCTAAGTGAGAAATTTGATACTATTTATCTAATCGCCCAAAATGAGGCTGAAGTCAAGAGCGTAGGCAACCAACACAGCGCCTTAAACACACCTTTTAGCAACAATATTACAATCACTGCAGATCTTAGTCAAGTGAGTGCAGTTGAAGCGGTATTAATTGCAACACCCAGCTATGCATTTGCCGAAGTCCTAAATAAGCTAAGTCATTATGTGACTGAACAACAGTCTATCGCATGGGCGACAAAAGGATTCGATACACCAAACGCCTGCTTTCTTCATGAGACTTTTGAAAACACCCTACCAAACCATGCTGCTTGTGTAATTTCTGGCCCTACTTTCGCAATGGAAATTGCCAAGAAAAAACCCAGTGCTATTGTTGTTGCATCAAAAAACAAGACGACGAGAGAATATTGGGCTGCAGCAATCCAAACAAAAACCTTACGTGCCTACACTAATGAAGATATTACTGGTGTAGAGGTGGGTGGCTCCGTCAAAAACATTCTTGCAATTGCCGCAGGAATTGCCTACGGTCTTGGCTTTGGTGCCAATACACAAGCAGCTATGATCACCCGCGGTCTTGCAGAAATGACAAGACTAGGTGTCGCTCTTGGTGCAAAAAAATCAACATTTCAGGGCCTTTCTGGGATGGGTGACTTGGTATTAACGTGCTCGGAAGACCTCTCTAGAAACCGTCGCTTCGGTAAAGAGTTGGCCAAAAACGTCACAATCGAGCAAGCACTTACCAATGTCGGCGGCACGGTAGAGGGCTACAACACACTACAATTGATACTCTCAATGGCACGCGCAAAAGATATTGAACTGCCAATCTGCGAACAAGTCTTTGCGGTAACCGAAGGCAGTAAATCACCGACAGAGGCAGTAACTGAGCTCATGCTCAGAAAGCCTAACCAAGAATAACCGGTATTTGACTATGGCACTATTAAACCTATTAACAAACCCTGTTGCAAATAAAGTAAAAGTTATTTGTCTTTTTGCTGTTGTGGCTTCTGCCACAAGTGTATTCAATACAACAACGCCACTACCAAGCACTCAACCCGTGCTCAAACAAGAGCCGCTTGAAATTCCTAAAAAGATTATTAGTGACAAGCCAATCTTTTCATCTATTGAGAGTACTGCTGTCAGAAAAACTGTCTTTTTTAATTACTTGCTGCCAATAGTAAAACAAAAAAATGCTGAGATACTAACGCTCAGAGAGTCCATAAAAAATGGCGAGTTAAGTGCAACTGCACTTGAAGAGTTGGCACTTAAATATCGCCTTAGCAAGGGTGCAAGTAAAAAAGAGCTGCTTGTTGCAATTGACATCTTGCCGCCGTCTTTAATTCTTGCTCAAGCAGCCAATGAATCTAACTGGGGCAGGTCTCGTTTTGCTGAAGACCATAACAATTATTTTGGACTTTGGTGCTTCTCAAAGGGCTGTGGCACCGTGCCAAAAAATCGAGATGAAGATGCAACACACGAAGTAGCAACTTTCAACTCCTTAAAAGATAGTATTGACTATTACGTGCTAAATATAAATCGCAACCAAGCCTACAACAACCTAAGATCCATTCGCAAAGAACAGCGTGACTCTGGTAGCCTTGTCACTGGAATGGAATTAGCCAAAGGCTTAACAAGATACGCCCAAACAGGTGAGGCCTATGTTGCCTCTATTCGATCACTTATTCGCTACAACAAACTCGAGCAATACGACTTGTAAAGTTTTTCGCACAAGACATCATAGGTTTGATAGTTACAAAATAGCAAACGATAAAAAACCCGCATAAAGCGGGTTTTTTTTGAATCTCTTGGATAAGATTACACCCATAGGGCATAAGTTTCGCAAGCTCAGCTTTAACGTTTTGAGTACTGCTCACTCTTACGCGCCTTCTTCCTACCAACTTTCTTACGTTCAACAACACGAGCATCACGAGTAACTAAGCCAGCTTTACGTAAATCAGGACGCATTTCTTCATCATATGCCATCAATGCACGCGTAATACCTAATCTGATTGCGCCTGCTTGACCAGTATCGCCACCACCTCTAACCATGATGTTGAAATCAAACTTATCTTTCATTTCGACAATATCGATAGGTTGGTTAACAATCATAGATGAAGTTTCTCTACCGAAATATTCATCCATTGGCTTTTTGTTAACAGTAAAAACACCTTTGCCTTTTGTCATATAGACGCGAGCAACTGATGTCTTTCTTCTACCTGTTGCGTAATAAACTTCTTTATCTGCCATAATTAAATGCCTTAAATATCTAATACTTGAGGTTGTTGAGCAGCATGTGTGTGCTCAGAACCTGCGAAAATTTTCATTTTTCTTGCCATGTCTCTACCCAATGGGCCTTTTGGCAACATACCTACAACTGCTTTTTGAATCACCTCTTCAGGCTTCTTTGCTAGCAAATCCTTAAAAGCAATGGATTTTAAATTACCAACATAACCCGTATGGTGGTAATACATCTTATCGTTGTACTTGTTACCAGTAACGGTAATCTTTGCTGCATTAACGATCACAATATAATCGCCAGTATCAACGTGTGGCGTGTACTCAGCTTTATGCTTACCACGCAGACGTGATGCAACCTCAGTCGCCAAACGTCCTAATGTTTTGCCAGCGGCATCAACCAAAAACCAGTCTCTTTTGACTTCCTCGGCTTTCGCACTAAATGTTTTCATAATTCTCTTCTCTATGTCACTGCAGAATAATCGGACTATTATAATCACTTTTTATTCTGAGTGTAAGTTTTCATCGCCCAAAAGGGCAATAATACGCAAATATACACACCAACTCAGACAGCTTGTTATTTTGCCATAATATCAAGACTCTGATCATAGACCTTGGTCTCTACACCCATGATCCCTAACAGGGTATGCGATAAATTATCATGCGACAACAAATCATCCGACTTTTCCTTAATAGAATCCAAATTGTGCACTGCAGACATCGCCTCATTAAACCACAAGATTGCCGGCACCTGGGTCTGCTCACTCGGCGCCACCATATACGGTAAGCCGTGTAAATAGATGCCGTTTTCACCTAACGACTCTCCGTGGTCACTGACATACAATAAAGCAGCAGCATGGCCGCTTGAATTATTCTTTAACAAAGAGATTGCTTTAGTTAAAAAATAATCCGTATAGACAATACTATTATCGTAGGCATTATTAATCTCCTCGTCGCTACACTCGTTAAGTTGGTTGGTTTTACAAGTAGGGGAAAAAACTTCGAAAGCCTGTGGATAGCGTTTATAGTAAGCCGGGCCATGACTGCCCATCGAATGCAGCACAATTAATATATCTTTGTCTGCTCGAGCCTCTACAAATACACCGAGATCACTCAACATGCCTTCATCTCGACACTCTATGTCACAAATCGAGTTGATGCTGGACGAGTTAAAATCTTTAAAATCAAGCCTATCTGCGAGGCCCTTTGCACCCGTGTTATTTTCCCGCCAACTAACCTCAACACCAGCGTGCTTAATAATATCAAGCACGTTGCTCATATTTTTTCCCTCGCCGTGATTGTAATCATCGCGACTTAGCATTGAAAACATACAAGGCAGAGAAAGTGCGGTATTGGTGCCACAGGCACTCATATTGGTAAAAGATACTACAGACTCTTTTGCCAAATTAGGATTGGTATCTCTGTCATAGCCGTTCAGTGAAAAGCGGTCTGCTCTTGCAGTTTCACCAATCACCATAATCACAAGACGTTTGGTCTGATCATTGTGATTTATTTGAGCATCCATACCGACTTGCTTAAAAGGCACTTTGGCAACCTCAAATTGAGAATCAATATACTTAGCAACTGCATAAAGATAATAAGTCGGATTGACGTAATACCTCAAATCGCGATTTTCACGCGCCAATGCGGTGTAGTCCTTTGAAAAACTAACAATAACAAGCACACAAAGCAAAGAAACACCAACTAAAGCTTTCAATCTTTGTTTGAGTTGCATCTGAACCGAGGGTCTACCTATGTTAGTTTTTGCAACAAAATATGATGGCGTAACACCCAACAACAAAACGTAAATAACCAATTTAATACTAAACAAATCAAAGGTTTCAGCAGCATTCGTCTCGATAATACTGGCGATCATGTGCTCGTTAATAATAATGCCGTAGTTATTGGTAGCGTAACTGGCAATAGATGAACTTATTAGCAAAAAAATCAATATGGGCTTAAGCGTATACCGATAGCAAGCAAGGATGAGTAGTGCCGATAGGAATGTAAACAGCCAAATGATAAGTGAGGAAACAAACAAGAAATTCTTCTCAAGCGGAAAAATTAAAATCGCCTGCTCGAAAAAGGTAAAATTACCGGTTAAGGTTATAAAAGCCGCAACCAGCAAAACCAAACGCATCTGTGACATTTTCTGAAAAAACTTCATCAAGAGGTTAGTCAAATAAAAGATGCTAATTATATTACCTATCGGTTAATAAAGGAAACAATGCTAAATTCACACATCCACTTAGATTTTGACAATGTCAACACCCCTTCAGCAGCAACCACTGGCGCAATTGTTCCTTCAACTGGTAAAGACAATTGGGATAGCGTTATCCAGTGCTGCGCAAAAGATGATAATCGCCATTATGCACTGGGCATTCACCCGTGGTTTCTCGAAGATCATCAAATGATCGACTTATACGACCTTGAAATTAAAATTGAAGACGAAAAACCTATTGCCATCGGAGAGTGTGGCCTTGACTATGTAAAAGTTACTGATCAAAACACCCAAAGGTTTTTCTTTGATGAGCAAATTTCACTAGCCAATCGTAACAAATTACCGTTAATCGTTCATGCGGTTCGCTCCACAGAAGATGTCACTGACTTACTAAAATCACACGCCAATTCTCGTGGTGTAATTCACGCTTATTCTGGCAGTCTTGAGCAAGCCAAAAAGTTGATTGATATCGGTTTTTATCTTGGTTTTGGCCCAAAATTAGCGGATCAACATGCATACAAATTACACGATATCGTCAAATACATCCCATCCGAATTCATCTTGGTTGAAACAGACGACAACCAAAATTCTGACGGCCTAATAAAAGTGATCGAGCGAATTGCCAAAATCAAGAAAACAGATATTGAAGAAGTGACCGCTCAATGCGACGATAACGCACGTAAATTATTCAATATTAGCTAATGGCTGGCAGTTGTGCCCGCACTGAAATCTTGGTGGGCCAATTAGGCCTAGCGCAACTCGCAGAATCTCACGTTCTCGTGGCTGGCCTAGGTGGTGTTGGTGGCGCCTGCGCTGAAGCACTTTGTCGTGCAGGTATTGGCGAAATCACTTTAGTTGATTTCGATACTATCGCTAAAACGGATTTAAACCGTCAATTGATTGCTCTGCATTCAACCTTAGGACAATCAAAAGTTGATGTGCTTTATCAGCGACTGCACGATATCAATCCTGACACTGTCATCAATAAAAAGCATTTATTTATTGATAGAGCAGAAGCCGAATCCATTGCTGGCGATGAAGATTTAACATTTGTCGCTGATTGCATCGATGCTATTGCCTGTAAAACGGTATTAATAGACACCTGTAATCGCAACAGCATGCCAATTATTTCTAGTATGGGTGCCGGTGGTAGACTTGACCCAACAAAAGTCAAAATCTCTCGGATGGATAAAACTGAAAACTGTGGACTCGCTAGAGAAATGAGGAGACAACTAAGAAATATTCGCGCTTCTCTTAAATTTCCTGTTATTCACTCCACCGAGGTGCAAATTAAAGCCCTTCCACATCAGGCAGTTAGCCTAACTGAACTAGCACCAGCCGGTAGGCCGCGCGCTGTCAATGGTGCTATTTCTTACATGCCCAATATTTTTGGGCTTATGATGGCAGGCCATATTATTCAAGAGATTTTAAAAAAATAAACCTTCGCCTATTACGCTGGAAAAATACAGTGTTAAAAAATTTACCCTAATTCTCAGATAATTTTTATAAACTGCGGTTATCATAAATGTTTTGCCTTGTACTGTCTGTGCTCAAGACGGCACACATCTATATTCACAGGAGTAAGGAAATGGTAAGAACAGAAACGCCAGTATGCGACTTTGATCAAGCAGCACTCAACTTTAGCCTTAAAGGTGTTGATGGCAATCGGCATTCTCTTGAAAGCCTAAGGGGTGAGCGTGGCCTCCTGGTTATGTTTATTTGTAACCACTGCCCTTACGTCAAATCCATCATTGAGCGTATTATTCGAGACGCCAAAGAACTCAAGGCGTTAGGTGTCAATACCGTTGCCATCATGTCTAACAATCCGAGTGATTACGAAGAAGACTCTTTTGAAAACATGCAAAAGATTTCAGCAGAATTGAATTTTCCTTTCCCGTATTTAATCGATGAAACTCAAGAGGTTGCCAAAGCTTATGGCGCAGTTTGTACCCCTGATTTCTTTGGCTACAACAAAAACCTAGGACTACAATACCGTGGTCGCTTAGACGAATCACGAAAAGAAGCTGTGGATGATGCCACACGCGACCTATTCAAGGCAATGAAAGAGGTAGCAGAGACCGGCAAGGGCCCTACTGAGCAAATCCCATCAATGGGATGCTCTATTAAATGGTTTAATTAACCGGACTTTTTTACAAATTTTGTCAGAATAACAATTCTTTGGCTGTTAATTCGGCCTTCAATTTGTGCTTCGTTATCAGCTACCAGTGAAATATTGCGAACCGCCGTACCTCTCTTAGCAGTAAAGTTAGCGCCTTTAACGGTTAAATCTTTTGTTAGCGTCACGGTGTCGCCGGCACCCAATATGGTGCCATTGCTATCAAGGTGCTTTATATCACCCTCATCACTTATCTCGACGCCCGCCTCCGCCCAAGTTTGAGTTTCCTCATCAAGATAGAGTATATCAAGCAAGTCTTGTGGCCAGCCTTCACTCCGTAGCCTATTGAGCATTCGCCAAGCAACGACTTGTACTGCGCTCACCTGTGACCACATAGAGTCATTGAGGCAACGCCAATGATTGGGTTCGATTAACTCCGGAATTGCAATTTGATCGTGGCACGTGCTGCAAGTCAAAATACACTTTTCGACATTGTCCTTATCGCCATCAACAGCGGTTATAACAAGATTTTCACTCGAGCCACACAGCTCACATTGCTCGCCTGATCGCTCTCTTAGAATTTGTTCTGTGCTCATTGGGCTGTATTAATTGTATTTTCGAAAACGCCATTTTACAAAGCTCTCTTATAATTGGTTGATAATAAATTAAAAAATATAGAATTAGGGTATAATTTTGGCCTTTCCTCTTTCCCAGTCATCATGTCAGATATGTCAGACAAGCAATCGAGTGCACCCAGTTTAAGTTTTAAAGATTTAGGTTTATCTAACAACATTACCAAAGTGTTGGATGAGATTGGCTATGAAACGCCTTCCGCCATCCAAGAACAGTGCATTACACACTTACTCAACGGCCAAGATATTATTGGTCAAGCACAAACGGGCACGGGAAAAACAGCGGCATTTGCATTGCCATTGCTGGATAAAATCGATTTAGACAACAAACAGGTACAATTATTAGTACTAACGCCGACTCGTGAATTAGCGATTCAGGTGGCTGAAGCCATTCAAACTTATGCAAGGAGCCTTAAAGGCTTTCATGTTTTACCAATTTATGGCGGCCAATCTTACGATGTGCAACTTAGACCATTAAAAAGAGGCGTTCATGCGGTGGTCGGCACACCAGGTCGAATAATGGACCACTTAAAGCGCGGCACATTAAAACTTGATAACCTTCAAGCGCTTGTACTAGACGAAGCAGATGAAATGCTAAGAATGGGCTTTATCGATGACGTGAAATGGGTCATGGAGAAACTGCCAGAGCAAAGACAAATTGCACTTTTTTCAGCCACCATGCCAAGTGTTATCAAGCGCGTTGCTGAGACTTTTTTGAACAATCCAAAAATTGTTCAAATTAAAACAAAGACAACGACAGCACCGACGATTACACAAAGATATTGGCTTGCTAGTGGCGTTAACAAGCTAGACGCTCTAACCCGCATTCTGGAAGTTGAAACGTTTGACGCATTAATTATTTTTGTGCGGACCAAAACAGCCACTATTGATCTCGCAGAAAAACTCTCTGCAAGAGGATTTTCTGCAGAAGCGATTAATGGCGATATTGCGCAAAACCAACGCGAGCGTATTATTAATCAATACAAACAAGGTAAGATTGATATTCTAATCGCTACCGATGTAGCAGCGCGTGGTCTTGATGTTGAGCGCATTTCACATGTGATCAATTACGACATTCCTCAAGACCCTGAATCTTATGTGCACCGTATTGGGCGCACAGGTAGAGCCGGTAGAGCAGGCCAAGCGATCTTATTTGTAGCGCCACGCGAACGCCGCATGCTAAAAACAATCGAGCGAATAACTCGCCAACCGATTGAGCCGATGCAATTGCCTTCAGCAAAAATTATTAATGAGCAGCGCGTTAACAACTTCAAACAAAGAATCTCTGACACGCTGAGCAATCAAAACCTAGCGGTATTTGAAGAATTAATTCTCGAGTTCCAAAAAGATAACGAAATCGACACCTTTAAAATCGCTGCAGCACTAGCATTAATGGCGCAAGGCAGTGAGCCACTATTACTTGACGAAAAAGCCTTTAAACAAGCAGAATTTGGCGCAAGTAGCGGCAAGAAAATCACTGTTGACATTGAGGCATCACCTCTTAAAGACAATCCTCAAGTGCCAATGCGACGCTATAAAATTGCACTTGGCAATAGGGATAGAATCAAACCAGGCAACATCCTCGGGGCGATTGCTAATGAGGCAGAAATTTCAAGCCAATACATTGGTGCAATCCAAATTTTCCAAGACTTCACCACAGTTGATTTGCCTGACGAGATGCCAAAAGAAACGCTTGAAGTTTTGAGAAATGTACGCGTTTTTGATAAAAAGCTTAACATAGAAGAGCTTACTCAGAAAAATAACACGGCCACTGCAAAAGAGCAGTCTGATAACTTCAGAGGCGGCTTCTCAGACAGAAAAGACAGAGGTAAGCCACGTCGCAATCGAGACAGGGATAGAGATCGTAAGTTCACTAAACGCAAACCCAAGCGCTAAAATAGAAATTTGAGTTTTAATCAATTAAGTATCTTTAATTGTAATTCTTAGGTAAAATTGCTCTTGCTGGTAAAAATACAGCTAATTTTTTTGCGTGTTGTTGATTGATAAGATGTCGGTATCACAGTAAAGTAGTTAGATTGCATCTTTTCCATTGTTTTTTATATATTTTTTAGGGAGACTCAATGTCTACAACAACAGGTAAAGTCAAGTGGTTTGACGCGAAAAAAGGTTTTGGTTTTATTGAACAAGAAAACGGCGATGACGTTTTTGTTCACTTCAGAGCGATTCAAGGCGATGGTTATAAATCATTAGCTGAAGGTCAAGAAGTAGAATTTGAGCTTGAAGATGGCGCCAAAGGTCCACAAGCTGCAAACGTGTTTCCACAGTAATTTATTTACTTTGAATTCAATAAAAAACCCAGCAGAAGCTGGGTTTTTTATTGCCTATCAATTTTTAAACAGTCGGCTTATCTGACTCGGTTTCACTCGTCAACGCTTTATAGCAAAGCGACAATATCGCAACTTCTACTGCGTATACATACATTGACAAGACGAACGCTAGGTAATCAAAAAATGTAAAGACTAACCCCATGGTAGCTATCAACTCAACGCCCTCGCTTGCCAACCAAGGTATTAAAATAAGCAACACCAATAACCTTAAGGTGAAGTGCTTGGTAAGTAACCACGAACCCTTGATGCCAATACTCTTACCTACAGATGCCGCAGGTAGTGCCAAAAGCACCCTTGGAAAAGCGACAACCAATGCCACAATAACAATCCCAATAAGACCAAACAAGGCAAACGCAGTGGTGTTGTCGGCCATCATTTCAGCACCTTCAAGAAGCAACGGTAACAGAAAAAACATTGGTGGCAGCAAAGCCAACAGGAAAACGAAGATAATCACAACAGACCAAACAAGAAACCGACTCTCCTCCACACCCCAACGAAACATCTTTGGTGACTTCTCTGCCTTTTCTGGCAGTATGAACACTTGATGCCAACCCACAATCATCATAATGGTGCAAGTCACAATGGCGCAAAGCGTTAGAATAAAGGCGCCAATTACTAGTGGCTCGCTTACTGATTCGATTAGTGTTTGCTCAATCAGCTCTGGCTCCATCATCCAAAAACCCAATGTCAGTAACGAAATAATGCCTATTAACGGAATCGATAACTTAATACAACTCAGTGCATGGATCAATGGAAGCTTCACAGCTTCAACAAAAATAGAGTCAATCGACAACTTGCTTGTTTGCTTATCTAATTGCATAAATGACACCTAAATGTAGGACAAACCAGTCCATATCATACACCCCCTCAGCCTATAATTGCCCTATGAAAACATTTTATTGGTACGACTACGAAACTACTGGCATATCACCCCGAGTTGACCGTATTACCCAGTTTGCTGGCATTCGTACAGATGCAAATCTCAATATTCTTGACGAACATATGTACTATTGCAAACCCACGCATGATTGCTTGCCCAGCCCATATGCCGTTGCTATTACTGGTATTACACCGCAACACTGCGAACAAAAAGGAGTGATTGAGCACGAATTCTTAAAAAGAATCCACGCACAATTTTCGCAGCCAAGTACTTGTATCGTTGGCTATAACAGCATTCGTTTTGATGATGAATTTAGCCGTTATGGATTTTTCCGAAATTTTATCGAGCCCTACGGTTGGCACTGGCAAAACAACAACACAAGATGGGATATTCTAGACGTTGTACGCCTTGCCTACGCCTTAAAAAAAGACGCAAGCCTTAATTGGGTAACCGACGAAAACGGCAAGCCAACTTTTAAGCTTGACCAATTATCAATCGCCAATGGTATTGAGCATTCACTTGCACATGATGCCTTAGCTGACGTTCGTGCAACTATCGCCTTGGCAAAAATCATTAAAGACAAACAACCACAATTATTTGACTATGCTTTTAGCCTTAGGGATAAAAAAGTGGTAGCAAAAAACATTGAGCTTTTCTCTCCTATGCTGCACACCTCTGGCATGTATGCTGCCAATTTATCCTGCACAAGACTTTCAACAGCGCTCGCTTATCACCCTGAGTACGCCGATCGTGCGATTGTATTTAATTTAGATCAAGACCCATCCATCCTCCTTGAGCTGACCACTGAAGAACTAAAAACATTGTTATTCACCAAACAATCCGAGCTACCGGAAGGCGTTGACCGACTCCAGCTAAAAGAGTTAATTTTTAATAAAAGTCCAATGTTTGTACCAAATGTGCATAAATTAGAGCCTAAAATAATCGAACAACTGCAAATTGACATGGATTTGTGTTTTAAACATTTAAACTTTATTCAAAGCCGCCAAAAAGAAATTGAAGAAGTGGTTCGTGCAATATATCTTAACGATGGCGAGAAACCCACATCGAAGGATGTTGATCAAGGGCTGTATGATAAATTTGTTGATAATGCCGATAGAAGAACTTGCAACCAAATTCAAACACTGAGTTCTGCTGAAATAGGCGCCCTTCAGCCAAGCTTTAAAGACAAGAATCTGAACACGTTGTTTTTGCACTTTAAGGCAAGAAATTACCCCGACACATTATCTGCAAGTGAGACTGAAGATTGGTTTGAAATTGTTCAATCGCGGGTGCAAGATGGTGAAAACGGTTACTTGTCATTTGACGATTTTGAGAAACAACTCGAACAACTCTCAAAAGATGCACCAGATAAGAAATTTCTGTGGAAACAACTGAGTGATTACGCACAAACTTTTCTTTAGGTTTTTTACCCTGCATGATTGAAAAAGTTAAGACAAACAGGTATAATATTTAGCCATAATTGCATATCAAAAAGGATGAGAAAGAACCTATAATGAACGCAGAAACCCGCAGTGAAATGTTTGGTAGATTGCTCAAGCAAATTCCAAACCCAACTACAGAACTAAACTACTCAACTTCTTTCGAACTCCTTGTGGCAGTTACTTTGTCAGCGCAAGCTACAGACAAGAGTGTCAACCAAGTTACTGACATTCTTTTCCCGCTTGCCAATACGCCCGAGACGATTTTCGAACTAGGTGAAGATGAATTACGCGAAACCATTAAAACAATCGGTCTTTTTAACTCCAAAGCCAAACACATTATTCAGACTTGTAAGATTCTTATCGACAAGTATAACTCACAAGTGCCTGAGACTCGCAAAGAGCTTGAAGCGCTTCCGGGTGTTGGCCGTAAAACGGCAAATGTTGTATTAAATACAGCCTTTGGCCAACCTACGATTGCGGTTGATACACACATCTATCGTGTTGCAAATCGCACGGCGATTGCTTCTGGCAAAACAGTACTTGAAGTAGAAAAGAAACTTATTAAGTTCATTCCGGATGAATTTAAAGTGCCGGCCCACCACCTAATGATCCTTCACGGTCGTTATGTTTGTAAAGCGCGCTCACCCCATTGTAATGACTGCACGCTTCTCGATCTTTGTGAATACGAAGAGAAGAATCTATAGCAACTTCATAAATGCTGTACAGCCAAGATCGAGCCAAGCAAAGACAATTCTTAGCGAGATCTTGGCAAAAATTCAGCAATAAAGAGCCACTCGAGCCACTAGAAACACTACTGGCTTCAATCATACAGATTCATCCGGAATATCACGATTTAATCAACAACGTAGAATCGAATTACTTTCCAGAACAAGGCGAAGTTAACCCTTTTCTGCATATCAATCTGCACCTCGCACTTAGAGATCAACTCTCTATTAATCAACCGCCAGGTATTAAAGATGCCTACAATACGCTGCTAACGAAGCTTAAAGATGAGCACGCCGTTGAGCACCTAATGATGGATTGCATTGCTGAGATGATATTCTCATCACAACAAAACAGCACAGCAATGGATTATCAGGCTTACTTCCGTTGTATTCAAAACCAAGTCAACAAAAACTAATTACCATAGACACGTATATTGGGTCTCACCTTCATTGCAAAGTTGATAATAAATATATCTTAAGTTCAGGTCAAACCAGCACATGCAAAGTAAAAACCAGAGATGACAAAAACACTCTTTGCCAAGTATCAAAGTACCGCTAATGACAATCTAATTTATCAGGGCGTTGAATTGCAGCAATTTGGTGAGAATTTGAGTACTCCTAAAGTACTGACCTCCTACGAACATTGCCTGCTACTGGTATGGATTGATAAGGGAAATTGAGAAAACTATCAACAGAAAATTGGATTATTACTAGCCAATTTGCAGCACCAGAGTCAGCATTATTTAGGCTTTGAATTTGACAATACCATTAGCAAATGATTACCAGTCAACAAAGTTTTTTAACAGCTGTAAGCCGTCGTGTTGAGATTTTTCAGGGTGAAACTGCACGGCAAACATTTGATCTTTGGCAATTGCTGATGTAAACATCCGGCCATAGTCTGTGCTACCGACAACAACACTGGAATCGTCTTCCGTCACATAGTAGCTGTGAACGCTGTAAAAACGTGCATTATTATTGATATTGTGCCAAAGTGGATGGTTCGATACTTGATTGACTGTATTCCAACCCATGTGAGGTATCTTAAGGCTGTCGTTTGTAAATTTTACAACTTTGCCCGAAATAATAGACAGTCCATCAGTGCCGTTATTTTCTTCACTATGATCAAAGAGTAATTGCAAGCCCAAACAAATACCTAAAAATGGCTTTTCAGCGGCTGATTTTTTAATCACATCCACCAAGTGGTGCTCATTGAGCGCCGTCATGCAAGCGCCCATTGCCCCCTGCCCAGGAAAAACAACACGATCAGCATCATTAATCAGCTGTGGATCATTGGTGAGGATGGATCGAGAATTAGGCGCAACAAACTCGATGGCTTTTTGCACAGAACGAACATTGCCCATTCCGTAATCAACAATTGCAATAGTCTGCATATGTGGTCTTTACTGTTAGAGGATTAAAGCGAACCCTTGGTAGAAGGAATAACGCCCGCTTGCCTCTCGTCAGGCGTCGTCGCCATACGTAATGCACGACCAAATGCCTTAAAGATTGTTTCTGCTTGGTGATGCGAGTTAATGCCCTTCATATTATCAACATGAAGTGTCACTAAGGCGTGATTAACAAACCCTTGGAAAAACTCTCGAATTAAATCAACATCAAAAGTACCCACTCTGCCGCGGGTGAAATCAACATCCATCATCAAGCCAGGTCGCCCAGATAAGTCAAGCACAACGCGTGAAAGTGCCTCGTCTAATGGCACATAAGAATGACCATACCGGGTTAGACCTTTTTTATCACCAACGGCCTGGAAGAAAGCTTGGCCAATCGTAATGCCAATATCCTCAACCGTGTGGTGGTCGTCTATCTCGGTATCGCCATCACATCTAATGGTTAAGTCCATCAAGCCGTGACGGGCAATTTGGTCTAACATGTGGTCTAAAAACGGCACACCTGTTGCAATGTCAGCAACACCACTGCCGTAAATATCTAGACTGACAGAGATATCTGTCTCGTTTGTTTTGCGATCAACTTTAATCATAAGTGAATTTTATCTTAAACTATAGATAGTCTTTGATTAGTATTTCTGCGATTTGAACTGTGTTCAGCGCCGCACCTTTTCTAATATTGTCAGACACAACCCACATATTCAAGCCACGTTCGTGGCTAATATCCTCACGAATACGACTAACAAAAGTCTCATCATGGTTGGTTGCCTCTTCAAACGGCGTTGCATAGCCGCCATTTTCGCGCTCGTCAACTACCTTAACACCAGGTGCATTTTCTAGTAATGCTCTTGCCTCAGCCGCAGTAATCTTTTTCTTCGTTTCGATATGAATCGCTTCTGAGTGACCGAACAACACAGGCACACGGGCCGCAGTCGGATTGACTAAAATAGTGTCATCTTCAAAAATCTTCTGCGTCTCCCACACCATTTTCATCTCTTCTTTGGTGTAGCCGTTCTCTTGGAATACATCGATATGAGGAATCACATTAAAAGCTATCTGCTTTGGATACACCTCAATCTCAACATCTTGGCCATTCAGCAACTTAGCTGTTTGGTTGGTTAGCTCAGTAATTGCTACTTTACCGCTGCCCGAAACCGCCTGGTAAGTCGCCACATTAATTCTCTCAATGCCGACAGCATCATGAATTGGCTTAAGAGCAACCAACATTTGAATAGTTGAACAATTCGGATTAGCGATAATATTGCGATTAGTATAATTTGCAATCGCATGTGCGTTGACTTCTGGGACAACTAACGGAATATCCTCGTCACGGCGAAAATGTGAGGTATTGTCCACCACCACACAACCTGCTTCGGCAGCAATCGGCGCGTATTTTTCAGAAATATGACCGCCCGCTGAAAACAAACCGATTTGAACTTGAGAAAAATCAAAAGTATCCAAATTTTGTACTGTCCAAGATTTGCCTTGGCATTTGACTTTCTTGCCAGCTGAATTTGCAGAGGCTAAAGGGTATAAATTATTAATAGGAAAGTTACGCTGATCTAAAATTGAAATCAGTGTTTCACCTACTGCACCAGTTGCTCCAACGATGGCAACATCATATTTTTTACTCACGACTAAAGAATTATAACAAAAAGGGTTTATTATACGAATCCTTGCGGCCTTAATACACAAATTTATTCAATTAAAAAAGAAAAAATTCATGCTCACTCAATGCCTTAGAGGCCAATTTGGTAGACTCATACTTAAATAGTATAAGTTTCGTAAAAACAGACACTAAAGCACTGTTGAGTTACGCTTTAAACGCAGTTATCGATTTCTATATATTGATGCTGACAATCAAATTTAGCGCTTAGATGATGGCACAAAGCTTGCACACCATGGCGCTCTGTTGCATGGTGTCCTGCTGAAATAAACAGCAAATCATTTTCCAAGGCAACTGCCGGAGTTTGTTCTGAAATTTCACCAGTGAGATACGCATCCACTTCAAGTTCAACTGCCTGATCAATAAAACCTTGAGCGGCACCTGTGCACCAAGCAATACTCTTTATACGCTCACTCTTATTGCCAATAATTAGAGGTGCCCTTTGCAAAGCACTCTCAATAACATGACCAAACTCAGTGGCACTGACGTCAATCTTGCCTGTCCACAGCAAGCTGTTCGCTACAGGTTCACGATTACTAATGCCAAGCAATTCTCCCAACTGAGCGTTGTTGCCCACTTTCGGGTGCGCATCAAGTGGCAAATGATAGGCAAATAAATTAATATTATGTTCTAGCAATAAGGCAATTTTACGACGCTTCGCGCCAGTAATTATCTGCGGGTCATTTTTCCAAAAAAGTCCGTGATGGACAAATATTGCATCTGCTTTCTCATCAATAGCTCGTTCAATGAGTGCAAGATTAGCGCTGACTCCGCTGATAATTTTATTGACTTCCGCCTTGCCTTCAATCTGTAACCCATTTGGGCAATAGTCCTCAAAAGAATCGGCTTGAAGATACGACTGAGTGTACGACTTGAGCGTTTCGCGACTAGCCATAAAAACTCTTCAGTTGCTTTAACAAAGCGTTGTTCTCATCAGCATTACTCACAGTCACTCTGACACAATTGGTCAACTGCGGATGAGTGGCAAAGTTTTTGATGAGCACGCCGTTGTCTTTTAAGAACTCAAATAAAGCATTCGCATCGGGTGTTTTAACCAACAAAAAATTAGCATCAGAAGGATAGACTGTTAACGCTCGAATGGCGCCCAACTCATCGAATAAACGCCCCCTCTCATCAATAATAATTTGTGCATTTTCTCTAATACGGTCTTTTTCTTTTAACAGGAAGTTTGCACTCGCCTGAGTTAATGTATTGATATTGTACGGCAAACGCAGCTTATCTAAATGACGAACCGTTTCAGAATTGCCAATCAGTAAGCCCAGTCTTAACCCCGCAAAACCGATTTTGGAAACCGTTCTAAGCAACACCATATTTGGGTAATTGCCAACTTCGTCTAAAAAACTGTCTTGCGCATAGGCGTAATAAGCCTCGTCGACCACGACCAAGGCGTCGCTAGCCTCGATGATTTTTTTGATAGCTCGCCGATCAAAGGCATTGCCGGTAGGGTTGTTTGGATAGGAAATAAAAATTAGCTTGGGCCTGGTTTTCTTGATTGCAGCTAGGGTTAAATCCAAGTCAATTTGAAAATCTTCATCGAGCGCAACCCCCTGATAATTAAGGCGAGTGAACTTGGCAATCATTTCGTACATAACAAAGCTTGGCTCAACACTCAGAATAGTGTCGCCCGTGTCACAAGCTAGTGCCAAAAGTTGAATAAGCTCATCTGAGCCATTGCCAAGCAAAATATCCAAGTCATCGGGAATGCTCATTAAATTCCTTAGCGTTTGCTGTAATTCTTTAGCGCCCGCATCAGGGTAACGATTAAGCTCAGCCTCAGCCAAATAAGCAAGGTAAGGCTCGATTAAATCTTCAGGGACTATAAATGGACTTTCCATAGCGTCCAGTTTTATCATATTTTGTGACTTCGGGACGTGATAAGCCTGAATCTCTTGAATATCTGAGCGTAACCATTGATTAATAAAAGACATTATGAGATCTTTGCATAATTATCAAGTGGGTGAGAAGCGTTGTTTAGACGATTATTCATAGTTATAAAAAAGTCTCATTATATTGGCTTGGAGCGATTGGGGTGATATTGCATTTTACCCAGCTTTTTGGCGTTCAATAGTGTTTGATAACAGTAGTCTAGCGCCCTCTTACAAGCTATATCCATATCTAAACCCCGTGCAAGCAATGCACTAATCGAGCTCGCCAACGTACAGCCAGATCCATGATATTCGCCAGGCAACTTAACGTAATTAAAACCGGCGTGTAACTCACCACCTTGATACAAACGATGCTCAATTTCAGTTTTCGAGTCGTCTGTACCGGTAACCAAAGTCCAAGGGCGGCCCAACAACTGCACAGCTTCTACTTCATCAAGGTCAGGCGCAAGCAATGCCAACTCTGATCGGTTAGGGGTAATTATCTCCGCGAGTGGGATGAGCTTATCTTTCATTGCCATCACCGCACTCTCATCAAGCAACTGCTTGTTACTGCTGGAGCATACAATGGTGTCGAGAACAATACGCAGTTCGGGTTTTTTACTAAGACAATTGGCAATCGTATTAACTTGCGAAGCTGTACCCAAAAGGCCAATTTTGGCCACCTGAAAATCAATATCTTTAATTAAAGCTCTGAATTGTGCCTCAATAATGGCGCAATCAACCGCTTGCACCATCGTTACTTCAAATGTATTTTGCGCAGTTAGTGTGGTGGCGATAGGTAGTGCCGTTATACCAAATTGATTGATTGCCTCGATATCTGCACTGAGGCCAGCTCCGCCGCTAGGATCAAGCCCAGAAAAAACTAAAACACTGTCTGAAAAAGACTCAGACACCGCCTAATGCAATTCCTTCTCAATTAAGTAGTCAACCACCTTAAAAATACCCTCGATACTGCCAGCATGCGCTGCATCTACCCAGTACTTACCATTAACAACCAATGTAGGTACGCCTTGCACTTGGTATTTAAATGAACTGGCCTTTGCTTTATTGACGTTAACAGCTACTGAATATTGCTTAAAGGCGTCATTAGCCTTAGTCAAATCAACACCATTAATGTTCAGCCAATTAACAAAATCCTCTTGTGAATTAAACTCAACGCCGTCTCTATGAATAGCATTGAAAAGAGATGTGTTCAATCGATCAAATTCGCCTAAATGCTTCAAGACGTAAAAGAAAACCGCGCCTTTCTCCCAGCGCTCTGAAAACACAGCGGGTTGGCGTACAAATTCTGCCTTATCTGTCAACGTTGCTTCCATCGCATGAATATAAGGCTCTAGATTGTAACAATGACCACAGTAGTACCAAAACAACTCTCTTACTTCAACCTTGTCGCCCGTGTCAGTTTCAACTGGTTTGTCAATCACCACATAATGCTTGCCGGCAACGTACACTTCATGCTCGTGATCACCGTCATCAGTTGCCACAACATCGTGCTCGTGTGAGTCATCACGCGCAAATTCCTGCGTCGATTCAGCGTCTGCAATTTCTGTCTCGTGCTCAGATTCACTTTGCTCACTGTTTTGCTCCACAGCTTGCGCCACTTGGTTGTCGACATTGGTATTAACAATAGGGGCATCCTCATTGTTAGCAACAACAAAATAAGAAATAGCAGCGATAATTACAACAAGAACTGCTAGAACGGGTAATTTTTTCATGGTATTAATTTATAAAAAGTTTGTCGATATTATACTGATTCAAAACAAAGTCTCGGCTAGATTGAAACGTTTGCCATAGCTCTTGGTAAGTTTTGCCTTCGCCGGGGTGCCGCTTCTCGGCATTAAGTTCTGCGAGTGGTGCAAGAACAAAAGCGTACTTAAGTATATCCACTCTTGGTAAGTTAAGGCTGCTATCCACTAAATCATCGCAACACACCAAATCCAGGTCGATAAATCTCGCCGAGTATTTTGGTAAATCTCTCTCTCGGCCCAAAACATCTTCAATATTTTTTAATATTGTGACCACTTCAGATGCGGACTTATTAATCGTGGCATTTACGCCGATATTGTAGAAATCATCGCCGTTAAAGCCCTCGGCTGGACTTTCGTACAACGAAGAAACATTAATATTAGAGAATTCATCTTTCAGCGCTTCAAGTGCAAGCGAAAGTTTTATAGCTCGATTATTATTTGAGCCAATATTGATATGAACAGTGCTCATTTGGTTATGACCCACTTGAAGATCTCTCAATAATAACACCAACACCTTGAGCGCCAGTTACCGCTTCGCCTTTGTTCAGCTTTAACTTAACCCACTTGACGCCAAATTCGTTGAGAATGATTTGACAGACCTCCTCAGCCAAAGTTTCCACCAGTTGGAACTCACTACTCCGCACATAATCACTCAGGCGATCACAAACAGCATGGTAGTTCACAGCTTGGTCAATGTTATCGGCATCAGCAGCAGCAGCATTATTGGAAGACATTTCAATATCAAATACAATGTCTTGACGAATTTCACGCTCCCAGTCATAAACACCAATTACGGTATCAATCTTAAGGCCTTGAATAAAAACAATATCCATAGCAACGTTTTCGAATCACAAAGCCCATATGATACCTTTGGGTAAAGTTTTTAACGTTACAAATATACCATTGGTTGATATAATTTAGCATAGACTAAAGGTGCTTTTCCTCAAAGCCACACCAAAGGAGAGAGGTTTGATTTTTTACATATTGTTAATTGCGGCTTATCTAATTGGCTCAGTGTCCTCTGCGATTCTCATCTGTAAAACTCTCGGTTTGCCAGACCCTCGCACACAAGGCTCTAATAACCCTGGCGCTACCAATGTGCGTCGAATAGCTGGCAACAAAGTCGCAGCTGTGGTGCTTTTAGGCGATACCTTTAAAGGCTTTCTACCAGTACTAATGGCAACCACACTTGACCTGAGTTTATTTGAAATCTCTCTGATTGGACTAGGCGCATTCCTCGGCCATATTTATCCCGTATTTTTCAATTTTAAAGGCGGCAAGGGCGTCGCAACTTACGTTGGCATACTGCTCGCTTGCAGTACACTGGTTGGCATTGCCTTTATTTGTATTTGGCTGTTTATCGCCAAAGTTTTAAAAATATCCTCACTTTCAGCCTTGGTAGCCACAGCTATTTCACCTGTTTATTACTATCTTGCTGCTGACGATGCCCGATCGGCCATTGTTATCACCTTGATTTGTGTGTTAATTTTCTACACGCATCGAAGCAACATCAAAAGATTGATTAATGACGAAGAAGATGATATTAAGTCTTAGTATTGACGCCTTTTTTTAGCAAATAAAGCGCAATACATGCCAATGTCACAATCATTGCAAGCGGCACAATAAATGCCAAGTAAAGGTCTGTAGAGCCAACCCCCAACATCCCCAGTCTAAAACCATCCATCATATAAAAAATTGGATTAAAGGTCGATATAGAGCGCCAAAAACTTGGAAGGATGTCGATACTATAAAACATTCCACCCAAATAAGTTAATGGCAGTAAGACAAAGGTTGGCACAATGGATATGTCGTCGAAAGATTTGGCAAAAATAGCGTTAATAAAGCCTGCCAAAGCAAACATCACCGCAGTCAGTAGAAACGAAACAGCAAGAATGCCGTAACTATAAACACTAAGTTCAATAAAAAAGGAAATGGCAAAAGTCACCGCCAATCCAACACACAAACCTCTGGCAACACCGCCAGAAACAAAGCCCAGTAGGATCACCCAATTAGGCACTGGTGAAACTAGCAACTCTTCAAAACTGTGATTGTATTTTGTCATGAAAAAAGAAGATACTGTATTAGCATACGACTGCATAATCACGGTCATTAAAATAATGCCTGGAACAATAAAATGCAAATAATCAATGCCCTGCATATGGCCAATTCTCTCGCCCATCAATCCACCAAAAATAAGCAGGTATAGAGACGTGGTTACTACTGGTGGCACAATGGTTTGCACCCAAATACGTGCAAAACGCAATACCTCCTTAACAACTATGGTTTGGTAAGCAATCCACATAATTACTCGTCCTTATTAGTTAGTGATAAAAACAAGTTCTCTAGGCGATTTTGAGCTGAGCGAATATTGGCAACGCTAATACTCTGTAACAACAACTTTGTAATGACATCCGATATTGTTGTTGATTCTGGCAGTGTTATTTGTAAAGTGTGCTCGTCTAAAACTTCACACTCGCAATTTTTGATTTTTATAGTACCTGACAAACTCTCAACGCACTCAAATATTAATACTTGGTATTTGGCTTTTTTAAGCAAAGCCTTCATGCTGGATTGCACAACGACTTCACCCTCACTGAGAATGGCGATATTTCGACACATTGACTCCGCCTCTTCAAGGTAATGTGTTGTCAAAATGATGGTCAAACCCTCTTGGTTAAGTTGCTTTAGAAATCGCCACATTGAACGACGAATTTCAACATCGACACCGGCAGTTGGCTCGTCCAAAATAAGAACCTCTGGATCATGTATCAGCGCTCGAGCCAACATTAGTCGACGCTTCATTCCGCCCGATAAAGACTGTGGAACGTCTAAACGGCGATCCCAAAGGTTGACTTTTTTCAGCAATGCCTCAGCACGGGTAGCGGCCTCTTTACGATTAATACCAAAATATCCTGCCTGATTGATCAGTATTTCAATATTTGGCTCATGCGGATTAAAGTTAAACTCTTGCGGCATTAGTCCAATCTTTCTCTTAACTTCGTTGATATTTTTTTCTTGATCGAGCCCATCAATCTCAACAGAGCCTGATGTGGAAGTAATCAAGCCACAAATAATGCCGATTGCAGTTGTTTTGCCAGCACCATTGGAGCCCAGTAAAGCAAAAAAATCACCTTTTTCGACCTTTAAGTCGACCGCTTTTAGCGCCTCAAAACCGTTCGAATATATTTTACTTAATGCATTGGTGGAAAGAGCGGGTGTCATAAATAAATTAACTATGAAATAAAAAAATTAACTATTAGGAAAACTAGCTGGGATGGGTACTTAACACAATCAGCTTGTCGCCTAAATATGCGAAATGATTTTAACATTTATCAACATTATTGGTCTAATTTTGGGATAATTACCACCTTCAAATCATAACCTACTTTTATAAAAAAATGTCAACGACAAAAAATGTCACTCTGCCGGATATTGGCGACTTCGATCAAGTTGAAGTTATAGAGATTTTAGTATCCATCGGAGATCATGTTGAGGAGAATGACAGTATCATCACCTTAGAAAACGACAAAGCGACAATGGAAATCCCTGCGCCCTTCTCTGGTAAGGTAGCATCCGTTGACGTTAAGGTTGGTGAAAAAATATCCAAAGGTGGTTTATTGGCCACCTTCGAAAGCGACAAAGAAGTAGTGATTGAAGGAGATGTGTCAGCTGAGCAAATAACAAAATCACATACTACTTATAGTGAAACAAAGGTAAACGTGCCAGATATTGGTGACCTCGACCAAGTAGAGGTGATTGAAATACTAGCCGCTGTTGGCGATATTATTACAAAGGATCAGGCAGTCATCACCTTAGAAAGCGATAAAGCATCAATGGAAATCCCGTCAACTGCCGCTGGAAAAGTAACAGAAATATCACTCAGCGTTGGTGATAAAGTTTCAGCTGGAAGCATTATTATGGTGCTCGAGACGCAAAATGATAGCACCAACACCCCCGATATGAAGGCAGTCGAGTCCAAAACTACAAAAATGGTTAAGACCAATGCAGTGTCAAACCCAATTACAGATAAAATGACTTCTGTTGCCACTTCTCAGGGGTCGCACGCCTCACCATCAATTAGAAAACTGGCGCGCGAATTGGGGGTTAATTTATCCAACATCCAAGGTAGTGGCCAAAAAAGTCGTATTTTAAGTTCTGACCTTAAGGACTACGTAAAACAAATCGTCACTGGTAGTGGGCCAATTGAGGGCGATGTAGAGGTTGTGCCACTTTCAAGAATCAAAAAATTATCTGGAAAACACCTAGCAAAGTGCTGGGATGAAATTCCTCATGTCACCCAATTTGACGAAGTTAATATTGAGCAAATGGAAGAATTCCGCAGCCATCAAAAAGCCAGAGATATTAAATTATCGCCGCTGGTTTTTATTATGAAAGCCGTTGTTCAGGTGCTAAAACAGCACCCTCACTTTAACGCCTCACTCGATGAGTCGGGTGAAAACCTCTTAGTTAAACAGTATTACAACCTCGGCATTGCGATGGATACGCCCGAGGGTTTAATCGTGCCGGTTATTCGCGATGTCGGCAAGAAATCCTTGATTGAACTGGCAGACGAACTTGCTGAAATATCAACAAGGGCAAGAGAAAGCGGCCTCAGAAAAGAAGAGATGCAAGGCGCCGGCTTTACCATTTCAAGTCTTGGCGGTATTGGCGGAACACAATTTACACCAATTATCAACTCACCAGAAGTGGCTATTCTTGGTGTATCTAGAACGCAAATAAAACCCAATTGGAATGGTGATGAATTTATACCAACGGCGACATTACCGCTAGCTCTTTCTTACGATCATCGCGTGATTGATGGCGTACAAGGAGCAAGATTTATGGCCGATCTTAATCAAGTACTGAAAAATATTATGGAGATTTTATTATGATCAAAACACAAGTTTTGGTGATTGGATCTGGCCCAGGAGGCTACACAGCTGCCTTTCGTGCGGCTGATCTCGGCAAAGAAGTAACACTCATTGAACGCCACGATAATTTGGGTGGTGTTTGTCTGAATGTCGGCTGTATTCCTTCAAAAGCACTGCTTCACACCGCGCAAGTGATTAACGAAGCTAAAGCTGCCGACCACCTAGGTGTACATTTTGATGAACCATCGATTGATATTGATGGAGTTAGAAAAAACAAAGAAGATACGGTAACTAAACTCACTGGCGGCATCAAAGCATTAGCCAAAGCCAGAAAGGTCAATGTTATTACTGGTTACGCACAATTCATATCGTCCAATCAAGTTAGTATTGAGGGTAGTGACGACATCATTGAATTCGACGACTGTATTATTGCAGCAGGATCTCGAGTCACAAAAATACCATCCTTCCCTTTTGAAGACGATCGAGTGATGGATTCTACTGACGCACTAGAACTGAGTGATATTCCAAAACGACTATTGGTTGTTGGCGGTGGCATCATCGGCCTTGAAATGGCCACAGTATATGAAGCTCTCGGCAGTGAAATCACTATTGTTGAATTGGCAGAACAGCTTATTCCGAGCGCAGATAAAGACATCGTCAACCCACTATTCAAGCGCATTAAAAAGAGTTACGCCAATATTTTCCTAAGCACCAAAGTCACCAAAATGGATGCTTTGAAAAAAGGCATCAAGGTTAGCTTTGAAGGCAAAGGGGCGCCAAAAACTGACACATTTGACAAAGTGCTCGTCTCTGTTGGCCGCTCACCAAATGGCGCTCTGATCGGCGCAGATAAGGCCAGCGTCTCTGTAGACGAGCGTGGCTTTATAGCAACCGACAGACAAATGAAAACCAATGTTAATCACATCTATGCGATTGGCGATGTTGTCGGCCAGCCAATGTTGGCACATAAGGCCGTGCACGAAGCCAAAGTAGCTGCAGAAGTTATTTGTGGTCATAAATCCGGCTTTGATGCACTCACTATCCCATCTGTTGCCTACACTGATCCAGAAGTGGCTTGGACTGGTAAAACCGAGAAGGAATTAAAAGAAGAAGGCGTTTCTTACGAAAAAGGCGTTTTCCCTTGGGCGGCCTCTGGACGCAGCTTAAGTATTGGTCGCAGCGAAGGTGTAACAAAAGGTTTATTCGACAGCGCAGACGGTAAAATACTCGGCATGGGCATCTGCGGCACCAACGCGGGTGAGCTCATAGCAGAAGCGACTTTGGCGATTGAAATGGGTTGTGATATGAGTGATATTGCACTGACAGTGCATGCCCATCCAACACTCTCAGAGACGACCGCTTTTGCAGCCGAAATGGCAGAAGGCACAATCACCGACCTGATGCCACCAAGAAAGAGAAAATAGTAAAGAAAATGGATATTACCAAAGCAAGAAGAAATGTCATCGAACAACAAGTCCGCCCTTGGGGTGGTCTTAATGGGCGCGCAAACCGCGCACTGAGCGAAGTGCCGAGAGAAAATTTTGTGCCGCAAGACTTTCAAGGCCTTGTTTTTGCCGATATTGAAATCCCTCTCAGTGACAATGCCAAAATGTTCTCACCAAAAATTGAAGGCAGAATTCTGGACTCTATTGATGTTCAAAGCGACGAAAGCGTACTAGAAATTGGCACGGGCAGTGGTTATTTCACTGCAGTACTTGGCAAACTTTCAGGCAGTGTTGTTAGTATTGAGATTGACCAAACGCTATCCACTACCGCTAAAAAGAACTTAGACTCGCTTGCTATAGACAACATTGAATTGCAAGTCGCAGACGCCTCAACAACTGACTTCTCAAGCCAAAAATACGACGTAATTGTCCTCGGCTGTTCATTGAAGGAGCAGAGCAAACAATTGAATGAATTACTCAATACTGGTGGCAGACTGTTTGCTATTATTGGCAGCAAGAATAAAATGCAGGCAACGCTTATCACTAGAATTAGCGATAACGAATGGCAAACAAAGTACATTTTTGAAACCCACTTGGACTGTATGCAGGGCCAAGAGCCGACGGCGGTGTTTGCTTTTTAACTAAAGCCCAGCTATGTTGAATACACTCTTCAACTTTCTGATTAAAAAATCGGTACCAGCATTAATTTTGCTGCTTATCTTGATTGGTTCACTGCTATCGCAAATTCCACACTTCTCCCTTGATGCTTCGTCAGACTCTCTTGCGCTTGAAGGTGATAACAATCTAGCTCTATTCGAGAAGACTCAAGAAACTTTTCAAACCTCCAGTTCACTTATTATTAGCTACACCACTGAAGATGGTGTTTTAGACTCTCAACAAATCCAATATTTACGAGCACTTAGAAATGACTTACTCGCACTCGAAAGAGTGGAATCTGTCACCTCAATTCTTGATGTGCCTTTGTTTCAATCACCCCCACTCTCACTGATAGAGTTGACAGGTGATGCCATCAATATTGATAACGGCACCGCCGACATGTCATTGATTGCAAACGAATTCAACACCAGTCCTCTTTACGCTAACAACATAGTCAGTCTTGATGGCAAAACTTCTGCCCTACTAATCAGCCTTAAAGAGCTCGACGAATCAACCGAAAACGCTAACGATGCGCTAGCCAATGTGGTGAAAAACATACGCGCAACGATGACAAGCTATGACGATAATGCGCAGCTCTATTTAGGTGGCGTACCAATGATCAGAAATGACATCATCACCTACATCGCCAGCGACCTTATACTCTTCAGCCTTGCGGTTGTCCTTGTTATGTCCCTCATGCTGGCAATTATTTTTAGAGGCATAAGGTGGGTTTTACTGCCAATCGGCATCAGTGTTGCCGGCGCAATGGTGATGACAGGCGCACTTGGCGCCTTGGGGTGGAAGGTGACCGTTATTTCTTCCAATTTCTTCTCGCTATTACTGGTGATGACACTATCAGTCACCATTCACTTGGTGGTGAGATTTAAAGAACTCGCACAACAAGCGCCTGAGGCCGACGTTAAAGACCTTACTCTACTCACTTTACAGCAGATGTCTAAGCCGTGTTTATTTACAACGCTGACCACAATTACTGCATTTGCCTCGTTAATGATTAGCGATGTAAGACCTGTCATTGATTTTGGCTGGATGATGGCTATTGGCGTCACCATTGCACTTGCACTCTCTTTCTTGGCATTCCCAATCTTGATGAGTTTATTGCCAAGACCTAAGATTACAAAGCACTCGACAGAATTTGCCTTCACCAAAAAACTGGCCACCTTTACTCATCAATACGGCAACCAACTGATTATTGGGCTGATACTTATTGTTACCATTGCGCTAATTGGTGTGAGTAAACTGGGCGTTGAAAATCGCTTTATTGATTACTTTAAGAAATCTACTGAAATCCACCAAGGTTTAAGCTTAATTGATCAACAATTGGGCGGCACGATGTCACTGGAAATTGTCTTGGACGATATGGCTAATGCATTTTGGGTGGATGATTTCTTGCGCGAAGACATCCATAACATTCATCAATACCTAGACAGTCTTGATGCCACAGGCAAAGTCCTGTCAATTGATACAATAATGCAGATTCTCACGCAGGCCAACGCCGGCATGCCGCCGACTGGCTTCTTGTTAATGATAGCTAAAAACCAACTGCCAGAATTTGCACGAGAGCAGGTGCTGAACCCCTACCTATCTGAGTCAGAAAACCAACTGAGAATTGTTGCTCGGATTAGAGAGACCGACAGCGCCCTGAAGAGGGATGAGCTTGTCAACGAAATAAAAGCGCACCTTATCAACGAGTTTCATCTAAAACCAGAAGCTTTTAAAATGACTGGCGTGTTTGTTCTATACAACAATTTATTGCAAAGTCTGTTCGCATCGCAAATCAAAACCATTGCTTTGGTGTTTGCCATGATTTTTGCGATGTTCCTATTTATCTTTAGGTCGATTAGTCTCTCGATTTTAGCGCTCATTCCAAACACTCTGCCATCACTACTTATTTTAGGCATTATGGGTCTTGCCAATATTCCACTCGATTTAATGACGATTACCATTGCCGCCATTGCTATTGGTATTGGTGTGGATAATGCGATTCACTACATTCACCGCTACAAGACAGAATTTGAGATTGACCAAGACTATCTAGCAACTATGTATCGCTCGCACGCCTCAATCGGCCTTGCTATGTTTTATACATCTATTACGGTTGCGATTGGCTTTTTGGTGTTGGCGCTGTCGAATTTCATTCCAAGTATTTACTTTGGCATTTTTACCGCAATTGCGATGCTCAGCGCCGTACTAGCAAACCTTACTTTATTGCCAAAACTGATACTAATATTTAAGCCAAAAATATGAAAATAAATGAGCGAACAATAAAAAACCCGCCTCGAATAAGAGTGCGGGTTTAGTCTACTATACTAAAGGAGAGATAAGTTAACTAGTAGGGTTTAACTCAGCCGGGTATTATATACGCAAATCAATACTATTTATAACTTTTTTTTTAATTTATTTTCAACCTTAATCCATCTAACTTTAACTCTATTTTTTTCAATTAACTATGTCAAAAAATTACCAATTTGATGTACTCATTATTGGCTCAGGTGCCGCCGGATTGATGAGTGCAATGCAGCTTTCCGAGCATTTGTCGGTAGCGCTAATTGCCAAAGACCAACTACTAGAAGGCTCCTCCTATTATGCGCAAGGTGGCATCTCGGCCGTGCTTGACTCTGATGATGATTTTAATTCTCACATTCAAGACACAATAAAAACTGGCTTTGATTTAGGCGACGAACAAAGTATTCGTTTTATGGTCGAACAAGCGCCAAACGCGATCAAAGATTTAGAAAAAGCAGGGGTTGAATTTTCTCACCAAGGCAAAGAATACGATCTCACAACCGAGGGTGGTCATAGCGCCAAACGCGTCGCTCATGTTGCCGACAAAACTGGCCAATCGGTACAAATCAACTTACTCGCACAAGTTCGTCAAAAATCAAATATTACGCTTTTTGAATATCACACAGCGATTGATCTTTTAACGAAGAACAAACAATGCTTTGGCGCCTACGTCTACGACAAACAAAATGATCAGGTCTCTTCTTTTGTTGCGAGCAAAACAATAATAGCCACAGGTGGTGCCTCAAAGACTTACCTATATACCTCAAACCCAGACACTTCGACTGGCGATGGTGTGGCAATGGCATATAGAGCAGGTTGTAAAATTATTAATATGGAGTTTGCCCAATTTCATCCAACTTGCCTTTTTCACTCCCAAGCCAAATCTTTCTTGATTTCAGAAACGCTTCGAGGCGAAGGCGCCAAACTCACGCTACCAAATGGTGAGTCATTCATGCACAAATACGATGAGCGACAAGAAATGGCACCACGTGATATTGTTGCCAGAGCTATCGACCATGAAATGAAAACACACGGCTTTGAGTGTGTTTACCTAGATTTATCCTTTAAGGACAGTGACTGGATTGCTAAACGCTTTCCAACGATTACCGAGCGCTGCCTCACACTGGGTATTGATATCTGCAACGATCGTATTCCTGTGGTTCCGGCTGCGCACTACACATGTGGTGGTGTTGGTACAGATATAAATGCTCAAAGCAATATCGACAATCTATACGCCATCGGCGAAGCGGCACACAGTGGTGTTCACGGCGCCAACAGGATGGCAAGTAACTCCCTACTTGAGTGCCTGGTGTTTGCCAAAACCTGTGCCAAGCATATTAATAACGGTGAAAGACGAGTTGACGAATTACCCTTATTTGATAATTGGGACGCCTCAAGAGTTGAGCACTCTCAAGAAAAAGTAGTGGTTTCTCACCTTTGGCAAGAAGTAAGGCGTGTGATGTGGAACTTTGTTGGCATTGTACGCAGCAACCGACGCTTAGAATCGGCGCATCATCGATTAGCACAAATTCAAAAAGAAGTGAACGATTACTATCGCCTCTACATACTAACGGAAGATCTTATCGAACTCAGAAACCTAGTGCAAACAGCTCAAATTATTGTAGAATCTGCGCTTTCAAGAAAAGAAAGTCGTGGACTCCATTTCACTCTTGATTACCCTGAGCAATTGGATGAAGCACAAAATAGTGTTATTATAAAATCATGATTCTGCCGATTCTTTGCTATCCAGACAAAAAACTGAGAACAGTTGCCAAACCTGTCGCCGTAGTTGATGGTGCCATTAAAACGCAAGTAAAAAACATGTTTGAAACCATGTACGACGCTCCAGGTATAGGCTTGGCTGCCACACAAGTTGATTTTCATCAAAGAGTTATTGTCATTGACATCTCGGATGAACAGAACGAGCCATTGTGTTTAATCAACCCAGAAATAATAGAAAAATCCGGTGAAATTGAATGGGAAGAGGGTTGCCTGTCGGTGCCTAATTATTACGAGAGCGTCAAACGAGCTAATGACATCAAGGTTCGCGCACTCAACCAAAATGGCGATGAATTTGAAATGGAGGCCAGCGAAATTTTAGCAGTCTGCATTCAACACGAGATTGACCACCTTAATGGCATTCTGTTTGTTGATTATATTTCTAAATTGAAGCAAAAACGCCTGAAAGAAAAGTCCAACAAACAAGCAAAAAGACTTTAAAGCTTAATGAGACCTTGACAGAGCTCATTATGAAACTTGCTGAGTGAAAAAAATGAATATTGGACCCTATCAGCTAAACACCCAAGTCTTGCTTGCGCCAATGGCAGGCACCAGTGACAAGCCTTTTCGACTACTCTGTCGTGAGCAAGGCGCAGCGTTAACCACGTCCGAGATGGTCGTTATCCAAAAACACCTACTCAACACCAACAAGTCCAAATATCGTCTAGATTTCAGCGGCGAATCCTCGCCCATCAGCATCCAAATCGCAGGCTCTGAGACAAAGCAATTGGCCGAATCAGCCTTACAATCCGTGGATTTTGGCGCAAATATTATTGACATCAACATGGGTTGTCCAGCCAAGAAGGTGTGCAACAAAGCGGCTGGATCGGCTTTGATGCAAGATGAAAAATTAGTCTCAGATATACTTGATGCCGTTGTTGCTGCTGTGGATATTCCAGTGACGCTTAAAATGCGTACTGGCTGGAATGAGGAGCATAAAAATGCACCAACCATTGCCAGAATTGCCGAGGATGCGGGTATTCAAATGATAGCCATTCACGGCAGAACCCGTGAGCAGAAATACCTCGGTGAGGCAGAGTATGACACCATCGCAAAAGTCGCTAGTGATGCTGGCATTCCTGTGGTGGTCAACGGCGACATCACCAGCGCCCAAAAAGCGAAAAAAGTCTTGAAATATACGGGTGCAGATGCCGTCATGCTTGGTAGAGCAACTCAGGGAAACCCCTGGCTGATTGGCGAGGTCCATCACTACCTTTCTACAGGTGAAATAAAAGCACCACCAAGTCAAAATGATAAAATACCAGTCATACTAAACCATATCTCAAGTATTCATGATTTTTATGGAAATAAATTAGGCACTCAGCTTTCCAGGAAGCATATTTTTTGGTATTCTATGCACCTTGACCAAAAAAAAGCAAAAGCATTTTGGCCAAACATTAATCGAGTGAGTGATCACTCTGAACAATATTTCATATTCCGAGATTTTTTACATTCTTTATGAATCAAAGCGATTTACACGACTGCATTCACCACAAACTTGAGCGATATTTCACTCAATTAGACGAAGAGTCACCGTCTGGCGTGTTCAAAATGGTTACCCAGCAAACTGAAACTGCTACCCTGAAATTCGTGCTTGATAAAGTCAATCAAAACCACAGCGAGGCTGCCAGAATCCTTGGTATTAATCGCGCCACCCTAAAGAAAAAAGTAACACTATACCAACTGTAACTTTAAGCCCTTGCATCAATAGTTTTGATTTTGATGTAGAGATATCTTATATAATATTTCCTTTTAAACGCACCGAATCCTAAAGGAATTTCAATGGCTATTAACCGCGCTCTAATTAGTGTTTCTGACAAATCAGGAATTATCGAATTTGCTGAAAACTTGGCAAAATTTGACATTGAAATCCTTTCAACTGGCGGCACAGCCAAGCTCTTAGAAGAAAACAACATTCCAGTGATTGAAGTCTCGGACTATACCAGTTACCCAGAGATGATGGCAGGTCGCGTTAAAACGCTCAATCCAAAGATTCATGGCGGTATTCTCGCACGTCGCGGGATTGATGAAGATGTAATGGCAGAAAATAACATCAGCCCAATTGATTTAGTCGTTGTTAACCTCTACCCTTTTCAAGCAACGATTGCCAAAGCCGACTGCACCTTAGATGATGCTATCGAGAATATCGATATCGGCGGCCCAGCGATGCTCAGATCTAGTGCCAAAAATCACGCCTCAGTTACAGTGATTGTTGATAGTGGTGATTATCAAAAAGTTCTTGAAGAGATCTCAGAAAATGGCAGCACCTCACTTGAAACACGTAAAGAACTTGCACTTAAAGCATTTGAGCATACAGCTCAGTACGACGGCGCTATTGCCAATTACTTAGGTAAAGAAGAAGACGGTTTTTCAAACACGATGAATCTTCAGTTCGTCAAATCACAAACCATGCGCTATGGTGAAAACCCGCATCAGTCGGCGGCATTTTATAAAGAAGCCAACCTGTATGAGACCAGCGTTTCATCATCAGTGCAGTTGCAAGGCAAGGCCTTGTCTTTTAACAACATTGCCGATGCCGATGCCGCACTTGAATGTGTTAGAACTTTTTCGGAACCAAGCTGTGTTATCGTAAAACACGCTAACCCTTGTGGCGTTGCCACGAGAACTTCAATTCTAGAAGCTTACAATGACGCTTACAAAACTGATCCAACATCAGCATTTGGCGGCATTATCGCCTTTAACCGAACGCTAGATGGTGCGACAGCAAAAAGCATTGTTGATCGTCAATTTGTTGAGGTAATTATTTGTCCATGCATTGATGACGATGCCAAAGTTATTCTAGCAGAGAAACAAAATATTCGCGCACTTGAGTGTGGCGACTTGCAAACAGCCAGCCCAGCACTGGATTACAAAAAAGTGACTGGCGGTCTCTTGGTGCAAGACAAAGACCTAGGTTCGGTGCAGGCTTCTGATCTGAAATGCGTCAGCAAAACACAGCCAACTGCTGAGCAAATGACAGATATGTTATTTGCTTGGAAAGTGGCCAAAAGCGTGAAATCTAACGCCATTGTCTACGTTAAGAATCAAATGACAATCGGCATTGGTGCAGGTCAAATGTCACGCATATATTCAGCCAAAATTGCCGGTATTAAGGCCGCTGATGAAGGTTTGATTGTTGAGGACTCTGTAATGGCTTCCGACGCCTTCTTTCCATTCCGTGATGGTATTGATGCCGCTGTAGAAGCAGGTATTAAAGCGATTATCCACCCAGGTGGCTCTATGCATGATGATGACGTAATCGCTGCTGCAGATGAGCATGGCATTGCGATGGTGTTTACTGGCATGCGCCACTTCAAACATTAAATTACAAAGATACTTATTCTCAATATCTTTGTTGTGAAGCAAGCTTCAAAGTAGTCGTTTATAAACATAAACTCCCGATTCTCACATGTTCCACACCTTGATATTGAAAATAACTACCACCTGAAATAACATTTACATAACTTCGTTTTCCTCACGCCTTGAGATGAATTCAAATCGCGCTCAAGCCTGTATTTCGTCCGAGTCAATAATCTGTTTTTCAGCTTTTGCAGCCTCTATCCACTCGACGATGCTCGGGTGATTTAACACGCTTTGCACATAGTCTTTCCCTACGCCATTCAATGAAATACCATAACCTGCGAATCGAAGCGCAATGGGGGCAAACATCGCATCGGCGATAGAATACTTGCCAAACAGCCACTCACCATTTGAGCCAAATTTTTCCCGACACTGGCGCCAAAGCTCTTTCACTCTTTCCACGTCACCTTCAGCGGCTACTGAAAGTTTGATGCTGTCAAATTGTTTGCGGCAATTCATTGGCAGCTCGCATCGAAGATCATAAAAGCTGGAATGCATTTCTGCACTTACTGACCTTGCCATAGCGCGAGCACTTGGTTCACTTGGCCAACCGCCGGACTTACAATATTGTTCAGAAACATACTCAAGAATAGCCAGTGAGTCCCAGATCTCAAAATTCCTATCTTGCAGTACTGGCACCTTTGTGCCTGAATTGTACTGAGATAGCTCTTCATCAGTCGTCTTGGTATCCAGAAATATTTTCTTTTCATCGAAGTCGATCTGATGATGCTTCATAAACACCCAGGGCCTAAGCGACCATGAAGAGTAGTTCTTGTTACCAATGATGAGAGTTAATTTAGGCATTTGCCTTCATTATAACGCTACCACCTAACGACGCCAAATAAGCTACTTGATTAAGTAGCTTATTAGTTGTTATAGTTTTAAACTTTAAGCGCGAGATTTCCATAAAAATAGAGCTGCAAAAATTGCAGTTGGGATGATTCCCATCGGGTCAAATTCAGCCGCTTCACTTGAGACATGAAACAACCCCACAGCAATAAACAGTACATTCAGCCCAACGCCATAGACCATACCAACCTGCTTGATGTTGTCTCCCGTCCAAGTTGGGGCCATCCATGCAAGAACTCCAATACCCAGCATTGGAACACTTAATACATGCATTAATGACTCTAAGTTAGGAGTCAAAACCCAGCCAGATGGCTCAACAACCATGTCTGGCGCAACCCAAAGCAAAACCACCCACATCCAGGCAAACAGTGCCTGAGCCTTAAACAAATGCGTTAAAGTCATATATTTCTCCAATAGTTAAAAAAACCTATAGTGTAATTTTAGTTCAAATAGGTCTATAGTTAATATACCACCAAATCAAGATACGAGCATAATACTTGATGAAAATCAACAGATTAAAGAGGGTAGTTGAGCTACGTCATTTCAGTCAAAATTAAAGAAATTATAGAAATAAGTGGTATTGGAGCGATAAACACACGAACCAATACCATAAAAGTTGCCAAGTAATACTTAAAAATACTCTATTTATGACTACGCCCTCCTAAATTGCAAGCTCCTTATTGAAAATCATAAGAATGTTAGAAAAATTTGATTTAAGGTGGATTAATGCAAGATTTTTGCGCAAGATCACCGCCTCTCCAAATATAAAGGGCTAGCAGTGGTTCGGAGTTTGTTTTCATACTGTGTGGAACCCAAGGTCTATGATAAATCGCCAGCTCAGGCTCTCTTAATTGCCAATTTTCTCCGCCTCGTTTCCACAGCGCCTGAGTAAGTGGCATATAAAACTCTTCAGCCTCATGACTATGGCCAGGATAGTGAGTATTTGGCCCAAGCAGGAGAAAACCACAAGCAATTTCATTACTCACAATCGGACCTCTAGTGCCAATAAGCTCCGTCCAGCCATAATTATTCATAAAAATTGCGCCAAAATCTTGTTTGCTGTAGGTTTGCCCCCAATAAAGACGATCAGCGTACTTTTGCAACTTTTGCACAAGTGTTGATGCCTTGCTGTTGGTATTGATGTTTATATCTCGAAGGTGGTGCAGCACAGCTAACTCTTTGGGAGAATTGTGGCGCAATTGCAGTGGTTTTGTGGGCCAATTTTCGAGAAAATTATGAGTATCCTGATTGCTCATTTGAACCAAATATTCAAGCACAAGATTTTCGAGTTGAGTTGCGATTGCCTGAATCATTTAGAATATATTTCTGACTAAGTTGAGTAACCCAGTACGGCAATAAAATGAAAAACAGTGCCGAGCAATACGAACAAATGCCAAACAAAATGCGCATAAGGCAAACGCGTATCAATAATGAAAAATATCACGCCTACAGTGTAAGCAACACCGCCTGAAATAATCCAAAACATACCCCAAGGCAAGACCGAGTCAATCAAAGGCTTAATAGCGATAATCGCAATCCAACCCATACTCAGATAAATGGCAGTGGAAATCTTTGGATATTTAGCGCCAAGGACAAGCTTCATAATAATACCGGCTAGAGCAATACTCCAGACAAGGCCAAAAATAGTCCAACCCCAAGCACCGCGCAAAACACCGAGTGCGAATGGCGTGTAAGTGCCAGCAATAAAAAGAAAAATGGCAATATGATCAAGAATTTGGAAGGTGCCTGTAACGCGCTTGAATGGCAATGCATGGTAAAGCGTCGACGCCAAATAGAGCATAATCATCGTTGCAGCAAAAACACTCGATCCAACGATAGAATATATGTCGCCCTGCTGCACGGCTGAGACAACAAGAATAGGTGCTGCAATTAGCGCAAAAATCGCACCAACACCATGACTGATGCTGTTGGCCAATTCCTCACCAAAACTTTGTAATCGATTTTCGGTATTAACTTGACTCATCGGCTGTCTTTACTCTACACGAGCCAACTATAACAGAAATTGAGTTGTTTTAGGGTGATCCAAGTGCACTTACCTTTTATAAAAATCTTGCTTGACCAAATGAAGAAACACTGCCGAAGCTATACCGGCAGAACCAAATATCATACACATCACCATGACTTGATAACGTACCGCTATTAGAGGAGAAACACCTGACAGTATTTGCCCGGTCATCATTCCTGGAAGTGAGACTATACCAACCGCTAATAGCGAGTTTGTTATGGGAATTAACGCCGTTCTTAATGCGATTATTTTGGCCTTATCATAAGGCTTGCCACTATTGATTTCGGACTCCAGCCGCTCACCTGCCAAACTAATGCTATTCATACAATTGGCAAAAATCATTCCAGCCAAAGGAATCATCATTGTTGCAGAGTACCAAGGCGACAAAACCAGAACGTACTGAGTAATAAGAAGCAGGACGCCACCACCGCCCAACACTATGGCAGTAATTGAACTGAGATAGAGGTTTTTCAGAGGAACCGAAATTGTCCTTAGCGCTATCCAACTAGCAACACCCAACATCAGACTTAGCGCTGTAATTACAATGTAAGCACTGTTAGTTTGAAAGACATAAGTGAGCACATAACCAATCAGCAGCAACTGGATTAGCATCCGACCGACAGCATAAATGCTGTGCTTATAATCGAGCTGCCACCGCCAAATCACCACAATGACAACAACGACAGGGATAAACGCAAGCGCTAAATTCGATAGAGGGATTGTTTGCATTTTACAACCAGCACATATAGCGCCTATCCACAAAGAGCAACAAAACTATAACTATACGCTAGCTCAAAAGCCAACCAAAGCAATTAGACGCTATTAGGCTGAGCAAATAATCTTTGTATTGTTAATTAACTCTGAATGACTGTAGTAGGAGATATTACAAAAGTTGCAAATATCTACCCTAGTCGCATCGCTGCTACCTTGCTAGGCTGCCTTTGAATGGTCGATAAGCTCTCTTGCAACAAACTCTACAGAAGCCCAGTTTGGGTATTCATGGCGCAATTGTTGTGCAACTTTCATAGCTTGTTCCCAAGTTTTTTTCTCGATCTTTTTTGATTGGTAAGCTTGGTAGTTTGAACCGATAAAGTTTCTTATTTTATTGTGCATTTGTCGTATTAAAGAGTAAAAAAATTTCTCGAAAAGTAATTCCGAGCGCGCATTATAAGCTATCCTTTTTTAATATACAAGACTTATATTTATTTTTATTTAAATAAGCTGTTTATCGATCCTTACCGACACCTTTGAATCGCTGCCTAACCATAAACCTGGCGCCAACACCTAGCAGTGGCGAAGGCGGCATGCGCAGTGCATCAGGACAATGCAGGCAATCACTAACCAGTTCGGATGTCTGATTACTGGCGTATTCAGCCAGTGCGACACCAAAAGCCATTCCCTTAGAAACCCCGGAGCCGTTAAATCCGCCTGCAAGAAATAGATTGTCTCCCAATTTTTCAAAGAAATTGGTCTTGTTTACACTCACACCTTCAACGCAAGAGTAGCTGTGCTCAAACTCCACGGTTTGCAATTGTGGGAAACGATTGTTAAATGCCTGTCTGTGAATTTGTTGTCTTGTGTTAACTTCTGCAGCTGTATAGAGCTTGCTTCGATTGTATTCAGCGGTATTTCTAATGGCTATGCGCTTATCAGATGTTAACCTCAGAGTTGCGCCACCGCCATGTAGTGACATAACACCCCATGAACGGACACTACCCAGTGCGCTCAGCTCTTCCTTGGTTAACGTTCTGGTAAAACTGCCAGTTAGTGTAACCCCAAGAACCTTGTGCTTATTGACACCAAGCTTTGTCATTTCGTAATTGCAAGCGAGCAAGACCTTATCTGTTATTATTTTGGCGCCTTGGGTAAACAAAGTTATCTGTTTACCCAAAGCAATAGAATCAACAGCGCTGTTTTCATGAAACGTGACATTGCTGGGCAAGTTATCCGCCAAGCCATTCACCAGCCTAGCAGGATTCATTAAGACGCCATCATTCACTTTAACGCCCTCTTGATACCAGCAAGTGCCAAGCTGTGCCTGCAAAGCATCTTGATTTAATACTTGATGCTTGACGCCTCGCCTCTCAAGGTAATCAATGAATTCGGTGTAGCATTTGAGTGCTCTTTTATCCGCTGCTGCATGATAAAGACCGTGTTCTTGCCAATCGCACTCAATATTGTGCTTCGTTATCTCAGCTCTCAAAATATCTAGGCCGCTTTGATTGAGCCGATCAATGCGCTGGTACCCTTTGAGTAATTTTTCATCAAAACGGCCGGGGAAATGTGAATGAGCAACTGCAAAGCCTGAATTTCTACCTGAAGCATTTTGCCCAATCTCACGCGCATCGAGCAATAGAATTTCCTCACTCGGATGTATTTCAGCTAAACGCCTTACCGCCCCGAGGCCAGTAAAGCCAGCACCAACAACAACGAATTTAACACGTTTTTTGCCCCGACACGGCGCGTTGACTTTACGATTCGGTAGAAATTGTGCCCATGACTGGTTATCACTTTGTAATTGATTATTGATTCGTGTAGCACTCATGTCCACCTACAAAGATCTACGACAGATGATCGATCAAAACAAAGTGATCACAAATGGTGTTTGTTTTATCTAGCCAGCGCTCAACTAGAACCTTGTCGTCTGGGGCCGCGCTGACTCCGGCTGCTATTTCCTCAGCGATAACAGCCTCTACCGCTAAAGCCACCGAATGCGATACCAATTGCGCCATAGCACTACCTTTGTCATTGCCGAGTGTATCGAAGCAATATTGCTTATGCCAAACAGTTTGCTCGCTTTGTTGAACCTTAAGCTCGACAGTAAGAATCACTCGGTCGCGCTCACCCTTGGCAAATGCGTATTGACTCCAAAGCTCATCGCTTATCTTGTTTAAACGCTCTGGTGCCTCATCTGAATCCAATGCATCAACTTCGGAAAAAATATCTGACCAAGCGCCTTTCCAGCCTTGATAGCGCAAAGTGCCACGTACGAATTGCTGGATATTTATGCCACCATCAAGGTGATATTGCTTGATAAAGGGTAGCGAATCACGGTTGGGGTAGACTTCGAATGACTCATGACCCCAAGGCATTGGTAATGCGTATGGTTCAATCGCCTCCCAAGGCTTGTTAACGTGATATTCTTGGCCGTCACGAATACTCAAAGAGGGTGACATAAGGGCTTTGAGCACACCTAATGGTGACCAGCTAAATTTATAACAAAAATCGTTTGGCACATCACTCAGGCCACCACAATAACTTAAAAAAGCATGCTGGTTATCTTCTGAAAAAACGTTTGAATTTTTGTAATCAGCCACAAGTGCGTGGGAGAGGCTATGATCAATACCAGGATCAAGACCAACTTCGTTGACAAGACAAAGGTTTTTATTAAGAGCAGCCTCGTTCAAGACTTGCATTTCAGGAGAAATATAAGAGCTAGAAACAAAATGCGCACCCAAGGCCAGGCAGCGCTTTGCAACGCGGACATGAAAATCTCCAGGCAACATCGAGACCACCACATCACCCGCTTGCACCTGATTATCCAGAGCGTTTAACGAAAAGGACAAAACTCGGTAATCGCCCTGAACACCATGCAGTGCCTTGGTTGCTTTTTCTACCGTGCGGTTATAAACGACAAGCTTATGGCCACCCTCTATTAAACTCTTGAGCCCAGGTAATGCTGAAAGCCCTGTGCCCAGCCAATGAATTGTTTGCACTTCTCACTCCTATTATTAACAACAAAAACAGCTAGGAAATTAATCAAAAACAGCTCTACGAATGGCCTCCAATCCCCTTCTTAAGGTAACCTCGTCTTTGGCATAGTTTATGCGGATACACTGATGTTGGTGTGCCCATTTACTGCCAAGGCCCATAAAGAAATTATGACCAGGAATAATGTAGACTTTATCTTTTTTGAGTTGTTGATAAAGCTCTTCCGATGTGATTGGCAATTCCGGAAACCAAAGCCACATGAAAAAAGCACCTTCTAGTTTGTGCAAATACACATCGCAGTCGGCGAATGTTTCATCAAAAAGTCTGACTGCAGTTTCTGCCTTATCCTTGTAAAAAGGCTTAATGACATCGTCACAAAGATGTAGTAGTTCTTGATCTTTAATCATTCGAGTGAGCAAGGTAGGACCAACACTGCCTGGCGCTAACACCATCACACCACTCATACGACTAAGAGCCTCAATTGTCTTTTCCGTAGCAACTACAATACCTGTTCTAATACCCGGTAAACCAAGCTTGGAGAGCGACATACAAAGAATCATATTGCTGTTCCACTTGAGTTGCGCTTTGGTATAAATCGCGCCCGGAAATGGTTGGCCGTAAGCGTTATCAACGAGCAGTGGCACATTGTATTCTTGAGCAATCGCATCTAAGTGAGCCAACTCTTCATCGGTAATCACATTACCTGTTGGGTTGGTTGGTCGTGAGACGCAAATAGCCCCAATATCATCCATTTCAAGTGTGGAAATTAGCTTATTAAAGTTGATCTGATACTTAAACTGTTTACCACTAAGTTTCTTAATTTCCGGCTTGATTGAAACGAACATATCCTCGGTAATACCTTGGTCAGCATAGCCAATATACTCAGGCACTAGCGGTAGCAATATCTTGCGATGACTGCCATTTTTCATCACACCAGCGAACAAATTAAATAAATAGAAAAAACTGCTTTGAGAGCCATTGGTAATGGCAATATTGTTTTCACTCAAAGACCAGCCAAAATTCTCGTTCAGCAGTTTAGCCAAAACCTTAATAAAAGCCTCATTGCCGCGTGGGGCATCGTACAAGCCGAGCATTTGGTCAACATCAGAGCTTGCAATTAACTTCTGCAATTCATCAACAAAAATATCGTGTGCTGCCGGGATTAGCGCTGGATTGCCACCACCCAACATAACTATGTCGGTATCTTTGCTATGGTTGGCCTTACCAAGGTCATCCATCAGTTGAGTAATGCCGCTATTGCGGGTGAATTTTTCACCAAAAACCGAATAAGCCATAGAAACTAAGGTGCTAAATATTGCACTCTAAACAAAAACTAAATTATATAGAAAACACAATCACCAAGGCGCACTGCTTCTCAGCAAATAGCATCAACCAAGAGCCACACAAACAAGGCCGACTAACGCCACGGACACGCCGATGATTTTGCTCGGGTAAGGCTGCTCTTTTAATACCAAAATACCCAAAGCGGCACCTATTGGGATGCTCAATCGATGAAAGGCAACAATATAACTCACATTGTCAACAAAAGCGAGTGCTACCAAAATAAGTGTGTACGATAGATGAATGCCAATTGCCGCAACAAAGGCGTGTGATTTGTTAAAGCGTACCAGTTGCACAAAATCTGCTCGACTCTGACGCCTCATCAAGATATACAAAGCCATCCAAATTGAAGTAATTAGTGCTTCGAGAAAGGCGTACAAAATAGCTACCGAAGTATTATCCATTTCAAATTGAGAATTGCTGTGCAGGTATCTAAGCGCTTCGTCATCAACCATTGAATAGCCTGCTGTGCTGATGGCTGCAATCAGTGCCATTGCGCAAGTTAAATTCCAATAATTAGCCCAGCGAAAGCCTTTAAAGCTCCTTAAAGGCACCATAAAGCAGCCAAATACAATCATCAAACCACCAACGAAGCTTAGCCAGGTAATTTGCGCTTCACGACCAAGGAGGATCACCACAATCAGTACGATAACAACCGGTAGAGAACGAATAATTGGATAAGCAACTGAAAGGTCACCCGCTCGATACGCCCTTGCCAAAGAAACATAATACAAGGACATAAAAAATCCAGCAATAACAAGAAAAACCCAAACCTTTGCTGGAATATTCTGAAGAACTTCGACACCTTGTAGTGCAAGAATAGGCGCTAGCAGCGCCGTACCAAAAAGACTGGCTAGAAGAAAAAAAGAGGCACTTGGATTTTTACTTTTGCTCAGTAAATTCCACAGCGCATGAATAAATGCAGACAGAACAACCAGTGAAATAGCGATAAGTGTCATGCGCCTGCATGATAGGGCAAAACCTTTTCTATTGCAAAATGTTTTTTACTAATTGGCTCCAGTAAGCTGCGCCAAGAGAGAGAATGTCATCGTTGAAATCGTAATGGGTATTGTGCAGCATACAACCACCTTGCGGTTGATCTTCAGGCACTTCACCATTGCCAATCCAAATGTAAGCGCCTTCGGAAGCATTAAGCAAAAATGAAAAGTCTTCAGAGCCCATGCTTGGCGGCATGTTTCGATGTACATTGTCAAGGCCCGCCACCATTGAAGCCGCTTCGGCGCATTTTGCAGCGTGTTTAGGTGTGTTGACTGTTGCTGGATAATTTGGAATAGTTTTTAACGTAGCTGTTGCACCCATTGCCTCTGCAATGCCTTCAACAAGTTTTTTCATTCTTCGATTAACCTCGGCACCGACTTCCGGCTTAAAGTATCTTAGCGAGCCTTTTAAATGCATTTCATCAGGGATGACATTTGTTGCAAAACCAGCGTTCGCCACAGTCAAGCTGATCACTGCAGAGTCCGCTGGTGCGACATTACGAGAAACTACTGACTGCATAGCGGTAATTATCTGAGCGGCCGCAACAACTGGATCAATACATTGATCGGGCATGGCGGCATGGCCGCCTTTTCCCTTGACGGTTATTTCAATCGTCTCATTTGCCGCCATTACAGCAGTGTCATGCACTGCGAACTGACCTTCAGCCATGCCTGGCCAATTGTGCATACCGTAAACGGCCTCACAAGGAAATTGATCAAAGATACCCTCTTCAACCATAACTCGGCCACCAGCACCACCCTCTTCTGCAGGTTGAAAAATGAAATAAACCGTGCCTGAGAAATCATTGTTCTTTTTTAGATGGACCGCGGCCCCCAATAACATGGTCGAATGGCCATCATGGCCACAGGCGTGCATCTTACCATCGTGCAGTGATTTATGATCAAACTCATTAAGTTCTTGAATTGGCAGTGCATCCATGTCTGCACGCAGGCCGATCGATTTTCCTGGCCGTTTGCCATGAACAGTGGCAACAATACCAGTAACGGCTAAGCCGCGATGGATTTCGATATTGTGCTCAAGCAAAACAGACGCAATATAATCGCTTGTCATCTGCTCGTTAAAACTGAGCTCTGGGTGTTGGTGCAGGTAATGGCGCCAAGACACCATTTGTTGTTGTAATTCAATCTCTTGCATAGTGCTTCGTGTTATGAAAATCGCCGATTTTTTTGGCGAAAAGTAGCATCTATTTTAGAGGGAAATAATTGATATTTTGTAGATTCACAGAGCCATTGCTAAGCTACAGAAGAATGTAGCCCCATACCAAAGAAATTTAGCATAGGGCTAGAAAAAACTTAAGCTCTTAGACACTCATTCGTTGGATCGAAAGGAGATTCCTCAACCACAACAGTTTTGTATTTTTCACCTAAAATTTCGATTTCAAGCTCGGTGCCAATCTCTGTTAAATCTTTTTGCACCAGACCCAGTGCTAAAGACTTACCACAGCGCCAACCGTAACCACCAGAAGTAGCACGCCCAACGACTTCGCCATCTTTGTAGATTGCCTCAGAACCACGCGCATCTGCATCAGTCACACCAAGCACTTCAAGTGTAACAAAGCCATTGTCCGCTCCTCTTTCTTGCCATGCACTCAGCGCTTCTTTACCAATAAAGTCCTGCTCTTTATCGAGACGAACAAAACGATCAAGACCTGACTCAAATGCCGAGTACTCAATAGACATTTCTCTCGGAATTAAGCGGTAAGATTTTTCTAAACGCATTGCGTCCATCGCACGAATACCAAATGGCTTAATATCAAACTCCGCACCCGCCTCCATCAGTTGATCAAAAATATAGTTTTGCATTTCGATTGGATGGTGTAATTCCCAACCCAATTCGCCCACAAAGTTCACCCTTAGCGCCTCAGCAGTTGCATAACCGACGTTAATCTTCTTACCTGTTAACCACTTAAAGTTTGCGTTAGAAAGGTCAGTATCTGTTAGTTTTTGCAGAAGGTCACGAGATCTTGGACCAGCCAAAACAAGCACTCCTGTTTGTGTTGTCACTCTTTGCACAGTAACACTGCCATCCTTAGGCGTTAACTTAAACAAGTAATCATGGTCGTGGGTTTCGAACGCGCCCGCAGAAACCAAGTAATAGCTTTGTGGGCCAGTTTTATAAACTGTGTATTCAGAACGCACACCGCCATTTTGACTCAACATATGCACAAGGCTGATGCGCCCGATGGTTTTCGGCATTTTGTTGGCAAAAATATATTCTAACCACTCTTCAGCGCCAGGACCTTTGACAATACATTTGGCAAACGCCGACATATCTAGAAGACCCACTTTCTCGCTAACGTGTTTACACTCATCGCCAACATAGCCAAAGTAGTTTGAACGACGGAACGAGTTCTTTTCAACAATACGGCCATCACTCAGTGGCTCGGAGTGATTCTCATTCCAAAGCACTTTTTCTGGATCGGCCTGATTTAACTCTGCAGAACTAAGTGCATAATCAGAACTTGGCATAAACCAATTCGGACGCTCCCAGCCATACACAGAACCGAATACTGCACCAAGCGCTTTCATGCGATCATAGCAAGGTGTTGTTCTTAATGGTCTTGCCGCACCACGCTCTTCATCAGGGTAGTGAGTGGTAAAAACGTTTGCATAGGCTTCTTCGTTTTTCTCTCTTAAATAGCCACGCGTTGCGTAAGAGCCAAAACGGCGAGGATCCACACCCATCATATCAACCGTTGGTTCCCCATCAACCATCCATTCTGCCAACTGCCAACCAGCGCCACCAGCAGCAGTAATACCGAAGCTATGGCCTTCATTTAACCAGAAGTTTTTCAGGCCTGCCGCTGGACCCACAATTGGGTTGCCATCTGGCGTATAAGCAATCGCGCCATTATAGACATCTTTAACACCCACCTCACCAAAAGCCGGCACACGAACCATGCAGCGCTCAATATGAGGCATTAAGCGATCAAGTTCGGCGTTAAATAATTCGTATTGGCAGTCGTCACTTGGGCCATCGACATAACAAACCGGCGCGCCTTTTTCATAAGGACCTAATAACAAACCGCCAGCCTCTTCACGCAAATAGTAACCCGCATCTGATTCACGCAAAACGGCCATTTCAGGTAGGCCTTGTTCTTTACGCGCCATAATTTCTGGGTGCGGCTCTGTGATGATAAATTGATGCTCAACAGGAATGACAGGGATGTCAAGTCCCACCATCTCACCTGTTTTTCTGGCGTAGTTACCAGTACAAGAAACGACATGCTCACAAGCAATATCGCCTTTATCTGTTTTAACAATCCAGCTGCTGTCTTTTTGTTGCTCAAGAGCTGTTACAAGCGTGTGCTCATAAATTTCTGCGCCGCGGTTTCTTGCACCTTTACAAAGCGCTTGAGTCAAATCTGCAGGCTGAATATAGCCATCATCTGGATGCTGAATCGCACCCAAAAGACCTTCTGTATTACACAGCGGCCAAATCTCTTTAACCTCTTCTGGAGTTAAAAACTTAACATTAACACCCACCGTGCTACCAACACCAGCGTAATATTTATACTCGTCCATTCTGTCTTGACAATTAGCCAGACGGATGTTCGATACCACACTAAAGCCAACACTCATACCGGTTTCTTCTTGGAGCTCATGATAAAAATCAACCGAATATTGATGCAGTTTACCCACTGAATAACTCATGTTAAAGAGTGGCAACAAACCCGCGGCATGCCAAGTCGAACCCGAAGTTAAGTCTTTACGCTCAACCATCACAACATCGGTCCAGCCTTTTTTAGCCAAATGGTAGAGTGTGCCAGCACCGACAACGCCACCGCCAATCACCACTACTTGTGCTTTATTTTTCATCAAAATCTCCTATAAACAATACTTTTTTCTTGAATTTAAATCAAGAAAATTAAAAATTAGAATACTATTCTTCTTCGCTAAGATGCGCAAGAGTATGGGCATGATCTTCCCAATTCTGGCCATCAAAAGCTTCAATCGTTATTTTTTTTGGCTGAGGTTCAAGGCAACGCACATTGACACTCAAGCCATCTGGGTTGGAGCGTGGAATATAATAAGATTTAATACCACATGCACTACAAAACAAATGCTTAGCCTCACCACTATCAAACACATAAGTTGATAGACTTTGTTTGCCCTGCAAAAGTCTGAACTTAGATTTTGGTACAATTAAATGCAAATTGCCGGATTTTTGACAAATACTGCAGTTACAATCAACTACAGTCAATTCTTCGTCCGCCTCAACTTCGTATACAACCGCGCCACAATGGCATGATCCAGTGTAAATCATGGCACCCCCATAAAAAATAAACAGCTATCAATAAAATCGATAACAGGTAGTCGAAATTTTAAATAAGTATTGCTGAATGTAAATGAATTATCTTGTATTTGTAAATCAGGATAATTGTTGTGAATAAAGTTGTCTTAATGTAGAATTTTCTACTCAGCCTATACTGTCAATCTGGCACCAACTTATTGGAGAAAAAATGAAGCTTACTATTATCAAATGGCGCGATATACCAACCCAAGTTATGATCAAAAAAAGCCGACGCGAAGTGGAAAAAGTACAACTTGATACCGCTTTATGGAAGCCGTTGATGAAGCTGCAGCTGTTGCTGACGCTACAGATACGGATGCCTATCTTGCCGATTGGAGCAACGAAGTGATAGAGATTGCAGACGGCGACATGGTGGCACCAGTAGCAGAAAAAGCAGCGGAACTTGAGGAGGCTTTCAGTGCTGACATCCTTCAAGCATACGTTAACAATGGCGGCAATAAACCTTAGGGCTTAACCGCCATTATTTGAATGATTGACTAGGTGTAGGCTGCGTGCAGGGTATTCAGCGCGACTCTCATCTCTGTTTCAGGCAGTAAATAACTAATCACATTTTCTGGTGTTTCAAGCATTTCTGCGGCATCAATTGCCATCGCCTCAGGCGCTTTAGAGTTAAAAACAACAGAAACAGTCGCCCAACCCTTGCTTACCTTGTAAAAACCAAAACTTTCTTCCAGCCTAGAAAGCCTTGAAGTGAAATACACGTCGTCTTTTAGAATAACACGCTTTGAATCAATATTGATGACGCCATTCACATGACTGCCCGCATCATGGGCGTACTCAAATTCAACTAATACCATCTCGTCTCGATGTGCCAAAGTAACGCAATTGTTGTCTGCTGCCTGGTCATGAAAAATAGTCGTACCAGCAGAATCGTTAAAAGTATTTCTAGCAATAATTGGTGTTTTACTTTTCAATGAGGCCTTAATGGCACGAGGATGGATCACTTTCGAGCCTTCATCTGACATCGTTAGCATTTGCGTGGCACTGACAGACTCCATAAACTCAGCATTTGTCACTTGCCTCGGATCGCAATTCGCGATGCCATCAACATCAGAATAAATTTCAACACACTCAGCATTTAGTGCTGCGCCCAGCGCAACGGCAGAGGTGTCACTCCCACCACGCCCAAGCGTGCGCACATCGCCATCATTATTGGCGCCTTGAAAACCGGCTACCACTGCAATTTTTCCTTCAGCCAGAACCGAGAGAATTCTAGACGGATTGACTTCAAGTATTTCAGCATTGCCAGCATTGTTATCCGTCAAAATACCAGCTTGGCGCCCATCAAATGAAACTGCTGTCATACCATTTTGGGTAAGGAAGTGAGCAAAATAAGCAGCACTCAAAGTCTCGCCAACGCTCATCACTGCATCCAACTCTTTAGGGCAGATATGGCTACCAGCTAATTTCAATAAATTGATCAAAGTGTCCGTTGAGTAAGGCTCGCCTTTACGACCCATAGCGGAGACAACCACAACAATATTCTTGCCGTCTTGAAAGTGTTCTTTGACGTGCCGCATTGCACTTGTGCGGGAGCTGTCGTTTCTAACGCTTGTGCCGCCAAATTTCATTACGATAGGTACTGAAGAGGACATGTCTAAATCTCAAAAATAATAATAAAAGGTATTTTAACCTGATGGCAATGGCTTGGCAAACCCAAGTTATCGCCGCAACTGCGGGAAAACTACAACTTTAGGCTGAATTTTCGAACAGAATTATATTTTGCAAAAAAAACTAAATATTGAATGACTGTTTAATGCCTTCTACCAACATATTCACCGAAACCAACAATAGTAAAATACCCATCAATCTTTCAATGGCAATCAAGGCTCTAACGCCCAGTTTTCGACCCAGTGCTTCTGAAGAAATCAAAATCACACCAGACAAAAGCCAGGCAACAACCAATGCCAATGACCAATCCATCCAGCGAGCTGGCTCTTGTGCCATCATTAAAATAACAGCGGCAATCGCTGAAGGCCCTGCCAATAACGGCACCGCAAGTGGCACAATTAATGGCTCCGCCTCTTCATTGTGAGCATACATGTCTCCTTTTCCAGGAAAAATCATTTTAAAAGCAATAGTAAGCAACATGATGCCACCAGCGATACCCAAAGAAGATTCAGAAATTTGTAAAAAGGCCAGAATGTACTTACCAGAAAACATAAATATCAACAACACCAGAAGGGCAATCAGTAATTCCCGAATAATAATTTTCCGACGACGCTCAGGTGCAATGTTCTTCAGGATACTGAGGAAAAGAGGCACATTTCCAATCGGATCCATAATGATAAATAACAAAAAAATTGCAGATAAAACAGTCATTTATAACCTTTTAAAAAAATAATTGTTGCAAATATCTCAAAATATAACACACCAAGCGCAACGACACAATATCCGCACATTGTAACTAATTATCGTGCTCATCGCTCTACAAAAGATTGGATTAAAACGCTACTTAAAAACAGAGATAAATTAAGATTTTGATGTGAGTGCGTTCATGGTAAATAGCGCCAAATCACTAAAGAGCGCTTCAGACTTAGCCTCTTTCTCCGTCTTTGGCAATTTAAGGTGCGCTTCAACACGCGCGCTCATGGTTTTTAGTGTTGTTTTTGAGGTTCGGTCTTGCAGGTAATCAAACAACAAAAGGTGTGCACCTTTGCGCTCCATAACCCCTAATCCATCGAGTATTTGCCGATGAGGCGTGCCTTCCCATATTTGCAAAATCATCGCTTCACGCAGCCAGCGCTCTACGCCGTATTCCTCCAAAACACCAACTCCACCACACACTTCCATCGCCCACTTGGTGGTTTGAACGGCAAATTCAGCGCACCAATATTTACTGAGATGAGCCATTAAGCGAAAAAGATGATAACGCTGCGAATAAGGCGCTTTTTCAAGCCAAACTTCATCGAGTAGTTTTGCCGCCTCCAAACTTAGGGCGAATCCGTTTTGTAACTGCTTAAAGCGATCAATAAATTGTTGCTGCATAAGCCCATGTTCAATAATTGGCTTAGAAAAAGCGCTGCGCTGGCGAGCAAAATTCCAAGCCTCAAATAACGCTCGTTGAGCCAATGCCATACTGGCAACACTATTAGCAACTCGCGAAATATTGAGCACTTCCATAATCAAATAAATACCATTGTCAGTCTGTCCAAGCAAATAGGCTTCTGTATTTCGCAATTCGACCTCACCGGTGACGACAGAACGGGTTGCTATTTTGTTTTTAAGGCGTCGAATTTGATAATTCAGATTACCATCTTGACGAAATTTTGGTACAAGAAAAAGCGCCAAGCCACGTACGTTTTTTTGCGAGCTCTCGATACGCGCCGCAACAACTGCCATTTCAGCTTGCACATTACTACAAAAGTACTTATCACCATTCAACGACCACCGATCCTTACATGATGTCGCAAGGGTGTCTGTGTTAGCGCCTAAATCCGAGCCACCTTTAACTTCTGTCATCCAGGTCGCAGCCTGAAATACTGTCTCATCCTTTTTAAGCAGTTGCGAGAGGAAGCATTGCTGCAAGGATTCACTGCCGTATTTTTCAATCACCACAGCGCTGGCTAAAGAAACAGTATGCGGACAGTAAAGCCCAGAATCGTAAAAAGAAGTGACATAGCCTTGCAGGTAGGAAGATAATAATGAATTTTCCTCAAAAACACGCCACACTGCACCCGCTTCATAACCCTTGTGAAGCATTGTCCAGTATTCTTGTGGCAAGAGCACCTCATCAACCCGCTCCCCTTGAGAGTCAAACATGCGCAGCCACGGTGTGCCAGCACGGTCGACGGACTGTGAAATTACCCTACCTTCTTGCTGCCAGAAAATTTCATAAGATCTGAGAGTCTCCTCATGCACGACGTCACCCATTTCTTGCTGCAAAAAATCGAGCGGTGATTGGAGTATATCAAAGTTCATTCTGCCCTCTCAGAAGAGCGAAAGATTTTTCAAACGCTCTTATCAATTGATTTGACTCAATCCTACGCCTGTTGATAACCGTAGTCAAATGCAGAAAATTTCGGTATATTCTTAGAGAATCGCTTAAAACAGAAAAAAATAATTTGCAAATCCAAAGGTGTGGTGTGATAATAAAATCATCTGTTGTGTTCGTGTTTGATTTCTATCCCTGAGCCGATTAAAGACAGAACAGGAGATGAGATTGGTTGCTATTGTGCAAGCCCGCCTTGAAGTGGGAAGCCTGCGGTAAGCATCGAACTTCCGCCTTGAGCCACAAGGCCCAGGTCTTTATCAACACGGCACAACGGACCTTTAATTACTGACCTGCAATTGACTTCAGTAAGCCCATTGATTTAACTCTCTTACTCATTTTTTTCATCTCTTTTTTGAGATTCTCTGCACTATTATCTTTGAACCAACTCTCTTTCAGTTGCAATGCATCACCCCTATGAATTCCTAGCAAACGCTGAACTACTAACTCAAGTGTTTCAGCCTCATCTGTTTCGTATGACAATGCAATCATTGCCCACATAGTTGCTTCTAACACCTCTCCTTCCAGCCCCGCAAGTTTTAACTTTGCAATCTCAAAAGGCGCTAGTGGGTGTTTGTATTTAGCAGCGGTCTTGAATTGCTCCAAGGCAAGAGATAACTTCTCAATACGCAAAAACATCAGACCAGCCTGATACCCAAACTCTGGCTTGTAATTATCCATTTGGGTGACCGCTAGGCCCAAATATGCCATCGCCTTGTTTTCATTCTGTTCAACACCCAACCCCTCGTTATAATGTGGGATAAGCATCGCACTCGCACTGGGCACCCCTTCATTTGATAACTCAAGAAACATAGAGAAAGACACAGAATAACGCTCGTTTTCATAACTGTGGAGAGCGTATTCAAATCGATCATCTCCAGCATGAACACCAAACGAAAGCACTACAAGAGTCTGCAGAAAAAACAGTTTAAGCATTGTTAACACCTTCATGGTAATTTTCAAATGAATTCAAAATTGCCCATTGTACTGCTAAAATTCTCATTTTTAAACAATGTTTTACAATGAAAGAGTTACGTCGCAAGCTACGCAGACTTAGAAAATCACTCTCAAAGCCGATTCGCCACACAAAGGGTAGAAAACTGCTGTACCAATGTCTAAAAGCAGGTGTTTTCCGCAGCGCAAAACACATCGCTATCTTCACTCCAAATGACGGCGAAGTTGAGACTAAAAACATCATAAAATTTTTAACCAACCAAGGTTACTTTGTATATTTTCCTATTCTTGTGGGTGAAAAACTCAAATTTGCCAAAGTTGGGAAACACTTCCAAAAAAATCGTTTTGGTATTGATGAGCCGGTTTTCACACCACTTGTGGGCGCCCACAAAATGAATCTAATTCTTATGCCGTTGGTCGGTTTTGATAAGTACAAAAACCGTATGGGGATGGGTGGTGGCTTTTATGACAAAACACTAGAGTTTAAAACCAAACAAAACAAATTTAACAAGCCCAAGCTTTTTGCGCTAGCCTTTGATTGTCAAGAAGCTGATCAGCTAGATGTTAAACCGTGGGATGTGCCAGTTGATGGCATTATAACACCGACTCGCTTTATTCGATAAAACAAGCTGTTAGCTTGACTTACCAAGCGCATGCTTTTGCAGAAATGATTTGAGTACTGGTGTCTCGTCGATAAGATTCATACCAAAGCCTCTAAGCCACCTTAAGCCTTCGTTATTTTCTTTATAAATCCAGTTCAATCCTGTCATTGTTTTGGCCATTAATTCGTTATCCGTGCGCCTTGCTCTAGCGTATTTTCTCAAAACCATATGATCACCAAGCGCTTTATCATTGTGTGTGCGTAGCTGCATATTGAGCTCTTTAGCATCAGCAAAACCAAGATTTACTCCTTGTCCAGCCAAAGGATGGATATTATGTGCCGCATCACCTATAAGTGCTAAATTGGGTAAAACATAATCTTTGGCGCTGCGCTCAATCAAGGGGAATGCCTTGGTTTCACTCTCCAGCGTTATTCCACCAAAACGATACTCGACCGTCTCAGCCAATGCCTTGGCAAACTCCTCATCTTGCATCGCAGTTAGCTCATTCGCCATCGCGTTTTTACATGACCAAACAATAGAGGCTTGCTTATCGGATAATGGCAAGAGCGCAATAATACTGTCAGCTAAAAATCTTTGCCAAATGGCACCATCAAAAGACTTCTCGCATACAATATTAGCAATAATCGCCTGCTGTTGATAATCAGTTTCACGGGTGTCAATGCCCGTCAACTTTCTCACTTGAGACTGAGCTCCATCTGCACCAATGAGTAGCTGACAACCGAGCTTTGTTTTATCGCTTAATGTGACTTGGTAGCCTTCTGCGGTTTTATCAAGCACAGTCAAACTGCCTTTGATACATTCGATTTTCTTACGATCAAGAGAGGCGAACAAGGCTGCTTGAATGAGATCGTTCTCAATAATACTGCCCAGATGATTAAGATCTTCATCAGACGCTTTAAAATTCAGCTGACCGTGAGAGTTTTGATCCCACACCTTGGTGGCATTAAACGATTGCTTGCGAGCAATAGAACTCCAAACATTTAACTCACTCAATAACGCCTCACTGACCGGCGTGATAGCGCTCACACGAGTATGAAAAGACTTGTTAATCGTTGGGTTTATTTCGCCAGGATCTACAACAGCAATCGAAGTGTTGCGTTGTGATGAAAACTCTAACGCAAAAGCGAGACCAACCATGCCGCCACCGATAATGATGACGTCATACTCTCGCACTTACACCTCTCCTGCAATAGTCATTTCACTAATTAATGTAGAGCCAACTTTTAGATTACTACGAAGATCAATATCGCTTGCAACTGCAGCAACATTAGCTAGCATTTGCTGCAAATTGCCGGCGATAGTTATGCCTGAAACTGGATATTGAATCTGTCCATTTTCTACCCAAAATCCTTGTGCGCCACGGGAGTAGTCACCTGTTGTGGTATTGATTCCGTGACCCATCAAATCAGTAACAAGCAGGCCTTTATGCATTTGTTTGATAAGGTCGTCTAAATTACCATCAAAGGTAGCGCTCACCTGACAATTGCTAGCACCGCCCGCATTGGCCGTTGATTCCAAGCCCAACTGATTGGCAGAGTACTGACTCATAATATAGCTTGCCACTCTGCCATTCTCAATAAAAAACTGTTTTTGTTTTGCTACACCATCTCGATCAAACGCCCTTGCGCCGATTGTTTTCAGTTGTAATGGGTTCTCAATAATGCTAATCTCCTCTGGCAATACAACTTCGCCAAGTGAATCTTGCAAAAAAGATGATTTTTTGTACTGCCTTGAACCACCAAGCGCACCAAGCAGTTGAGAAAACAACCCAGAAGATTGTCGTGAAGTAAAAACAACCGGGCATTTTTGTGATTTCAAACTTTGTGAGCCAAGTTTTTGTTGCGCTAATTCTGCAGCTGAATGTCCAATCTGCTTGGCGGATAACAAGTCATTAGCATTTAGCGCGGAGCTATAGTCATAGGCAGTTTGCATTTCACTGTCTCGCTTTGCAATCAAAGAGCAATGTAGAGAGTGCCTGGTACTTCTTGCCTTGACAATTAAACCGTTAGAGTTTGCATAAAAACTGGTGCCCTCAAAACTGGACAACTCCGCACCATCTGAGTTATCAATTTCCGCCTGATCTAGCGCAACTGCCTCACACTCTTTGGCCAGCTCAATGCTATATTTCGCATCCAAATCCCAAGGGTGATAAAGGTCTAATTCGGGCACATCCCACGCCATTCTCTCTTTAGGCGCAAGTCCGTTAAAAGGATCTTCTTGAGTGTATTTGGCAATTAAGCAGGCTGACTCAATGGCTTTTTGCAAGCTTTGTTGACTCAAGTCTACGCTAGAGGCATGGCCTTTGTTTTGACCAAAGTAAACATTAATATCAAAACTAGTGTCTAGATGGTATTGCAAGGTCTCAACCTTGCCCAGCCTAACATTTGTAGAAACGCCAGAACTTTCGGCCACAGATATTTCAAAATCAGTGGCTTGCTGTTTTTTGATTAAATCAATCGCAAGCTGTGTAGTTTGTTCAAGTGTACTCATACCGACGATTATACTCACAGAGTAGTGCGCGGCCTACCTTTGGCTGTAGTAATAAGCCAACTAAGTGTTTTTGGCATTACCCTTTTGATCTTGAGCCGTCCGAGCAACTTCAAGTAAATGCAAACGACGTGAGTCTGTCTTTAAAACTTTAAACTGGAAACCATGAAGACTGATTTCACTCATTTGCTCAGGCAAGTATGTAAAACCCGCAATAACCATGCCCGCAACCGTGTCAAAATCGTCACTTTTAATCGAGGTTTCAAAAAATTCATTAAATTCGGCAATCGGGGTAGCGGCTTGCAACAAATAACGACCATCGCCATAATCGACAATATAGTCTTCTTCTTGATCGTGCTCATCTTCGATTTCACCAACAATTTGTTCTAGCACATCCTCAAGAGTAACCAATCCTGCGATTTCGCCGTATTCGTCTAGAGCTACAGCCATATGGGACTTACTCTGTTGGAACTCTCGCAGTAGCGCGCCGAGTGGCTTACTCTCAGGCACAGATAATGCATCTCGAAGGTATTCTCGAAAATTAAACTCGTCAGCACCATTTCCAGCAAAATGCGAAAGCAAATCCTTCGCCAAGATAACGCCTAAAACACGATCTTGTTCCTTATTGTGAATCGGGAAACGAGAGTGAGCAGAGCGAGTCATTTCTTGCAGCAGTTCTTCTGTCGAGGCATCGGAAGCAATCATTACCATTTTTGATCTTGGCACCATCACATCACGAACCCTTAAACTTTCGACTTGAATAGCGCCCTCGATAACCGTGCGAGAGTAAGGGTCAATCACAAGATTGTCCTCAGCCTCTTCTAAGGCTTGCATCAGTTGCTTACGGGATTTGAGTGGTTGGTAAAAGAACTTGCCAATCACCTTTTGGAAAAAGGTCGGACTCGGAGGTTTTTCTTCGCTCATGTATAGATTATCAATGATTTAGAGGATTTATTTTACTCTTTTTTGCCGCCTCGCATCGCTTTACCCGCTGCCGCACGTTCTTTGCGTACTTGCTTAGGGTCGGCAATCAAGGGGCGGTAGATTTCAATACGGTCTTTTTCGCGCAACACGGTGTCGAGTTTGGCAAATTTACCAAAAATTCCTACCTTATCCTTGCTTAAATCAATCTGAGGATAGGTGTTTAAAATGCCAGAAGCCTCAATGGCCTCTTGCAAAGTAATGCCCTCTTTCACCTCAAGGCTCAATAATGTTTGTTTCTCAACAAGTGCGTACGCAACCTCAATGATCATAAACGTCACTCATGGTTTGTGCAGCTTTAAAATCAAGCGATCCTTCATAAATCGCTCTGCCAGTAATTGCACCCATAATTCCCTCTTTAGCATGGTGCAACAGTCCAGCGATATCGTCAAGATTGGTGATACCGCCTGAGGCGATAATAGGGATAGAAGTTTGTCTGGCCAAATCCGCAGTTGCCTCAACGTTCACACCTTGCATCATGCCGTCACGCGCGATATCGGTATAGACAATCGAGCTCACGCCATCCTGTTCAAATTTCTTAGATAAATCAACTACGTGAATATCAGTTTGCTTAGCCCAGCCATCGGTTGCGACCAAGCCATTGTTGGCGTCCAAGCCAACAATAACCTTCCCTGGAAACTTCCGGCAAAGTTCTGAGACAAACTCAGGATGAGTGACAGCCATCGTGCCAATAATAAGGTAACTAATACCAGCCTCAATGTATGTATTGGCGATATTTAAATCACGTATACCACCACCGATTTGCACCGGTAAATCTGGAAATGCTTTGGTAATCTGATTTACGCAATCAGCATTAATCGGCTTGCCCTCAAAAGCGCCATTCAGGTCAACTAAATGCAGGCGTCTTGCGCCTTCATTTACCCACTTGGCAGCCATCTCGCAAGGGTCATCTGAAAACACCGTGGTGTCATCCATCAAACCTTGTCTAAGGCGTACACACTGCCCATCTTTTAAATCAATAGCTGGAATAATAAGCATGAAATTCTTAATTAATAATTAAAACGATGATAAGCCACAGCCTCAACCAAATGCGCTCTTTGAATTTTTACGCTATTGTCGAGGTCTGCAATGGTCCGTGCCACCTTCATAGTGCGGTAGTACGCCCTTGCTGAAAGCGATAATTTTTCAATCATCGTCTCGAGTAAACGCCTGTCATCGCTATTCAACTGAAGCAGTTTATCTACCTCATCAGAGAGTAAACGATCATTAGCTTTACCTTGCCTTTCCAACTGAGTATTATAAGCATTTAACACACGCTCTCTGATGCTTTCGCTATTTTCAACACCCTCTTCGCTCTCGCTCGGCAGTAAAAGTTCTTTGGGTAATGGCGGCAATTCAAGAACCATGTCGATTCGATCTAACAAAGGCCCGGAAATCTTTGAGCGATATTTACTCACCTGATCTTCAGTGCAGTGACACTTCTGTGAGCCATCGCCAAAATAACCACAAGGGCAAGGATTCATTGCCGCAATGAGCTGAAAATTAGCCGGAAAACTTACTTGCTTTGCGGCGCGTGATAAGTGAACCAAGCCATTCTCCATCGGTTGTCTTAATACCTCTAGAGCCGCTCTTGGAAACTCCGGTAATTCATCGAGAAAAAGCACGCCCTCGTGGGCAAGTGATATTTCACCTGGTTTTGGAATGGCGCCACCGCCCGCCAAAGCTACAGCAGAGCACGTGTGGTGTGGTGAGCGAAAAGGCGGCGTGCGTAACTCACCTACATTGACACTCTGACCTGCAACAGAATAAATAGATGCGCGCTCTAACGCTTGCTCTTTTGAAAGAGGTGGTAGTATCGAAGGCAAGCGCTCTGATAGCATAGTTTTTCCTGCACCTGGTGGGCCGATTAAGAGTAAATTATGAGCACCACTGGCAGCTACTTCCATCGCTCTTTTGGCTTGATGTTGACCCTTCACCTGGGAAAAGTCCAAGCCACTAGTATGCGGTAATGGTTCGCTAATTTGCAGTTGTTCAATCTCACTAACGCCAGACAAGAATCCACAAACTTGCAACAAATGATTACAAGGAAATATACTCGCCGCACTCACCAAAGCGCTTTCATCAATATTCGCCTCGGGGATAATTACATGGCGCTCACTGACAAAGCCTTGCACCAATGCCGGCAACAGCCCCTCCGTCCCGCGAATGGCGCCATCAAGGCCAAGCTCACCATAAAACTCAAATTCATTAATGTCTTTCGTTGATTTTAATTGGCCAGAGGCAATCAGAAGGCCAAGTGCAATACCAAGATCATAACGTCCGCCACTTTTAGGCAAATTGGCCGGCGCAAGAGAAACAGTAATTCGCTGGGTGGGGAATCGATACTTAGAATTCATCAGTGCACTTCGCACTCTGTCTTTGCTTTCTTTGACAGCGCCCTCGGGCAAGCCAACGATTGAGAAGCACGGTAAGCCGCCAGAAATATGCACCTCAATACTCACCAACGGTGCATCTAAGCCGTCTGCAGCTCGGGTGAAAATTTTTGCAAGTTGGTTCATGACAATAATTTGTATCGCTAATTACCTTAGTGTTACATGCGGACCTAGTACAAAGTATAGATCATTTAGACCTTTTAATTCAACTTATCTAGATTCTTTATTGTGTAAGAATGACGTAACAGTGTCAAATAGGCAGGAGCTCTTCCAGGTTCCAACGTGGCTTTATAGCGACTTCTAAATTATCGTTTGTATGCCCTGCCATTAGACGGTAATGACCAGCGAGAGCTATCATTGCGCCATTATCGGTACAAAATTCCTGCTCGGGATAATGCACTTCTACTTGCATTTTTTCGCCTATTGCATCCAGCACTTGTCGCAAAGTGAGGTTGGCACTAACACCGCCAGCAACAACCAGCGTTGAAAAGCCCGTTTGCTCTAAGGCGCGACGACACTTAATCATTAATGTTTCAGTTGCTGCAACTTCAAAGGCTTTGGCAATGTCAGCTTTTTCATCAGGATATCTGGCAAAGGTATTTCTGGCAAATGTCTTTAAGCCACTGAAACTAAAGTCCAAGCCTGGACGGTCTGTCATTGGCCGCGGGAAAGTAAAGCGACCAACTTCGCCCTCAATGGCAAGCTTGGCCAGCGCAGGTCCACCAGGATAACCCAGGCCCAGTATTTTCGCTGTCTTATCAAAGGCCTCACCAACAGCGTCATCTAACGACTCACCCAGAATTTTATAATCTCCAATACCTTTCACCTCAACCAGTAGCGTATGACCGCCCGAAACCAACAATGCAACAAAAGGAAACACGGGCTTAGATTCGGCCAAAAGCGGCGCCAATAGGTGACCCTCCATATGGTGCACGCCAATTGCAGGAATACTCAAACCCCAGGCAAGACTTTGTGCAATAGAACTACCAACCAGTAAGGCGCCAGCCAAGCCGGGGCCCTGTGTATAGGCAATGCCAGTTAAATCTTGTAAGGTTAAATCGCTTTCTTGAAGTGATTCCTTGATCAGCGGTATCGCTCTTTGAATATGGTCTCTCGAGGCGATTTCCGGCACCACGCCACCGTACTCGGCATGAATCTCGACTTGAGAAAATAGTGTGTGCGAGAGTAAGCCAGCTTCGCTGCTGTATATTCCTATTCCGGTCTCATCACACGAGGATTCAATACCAAGGGTAATAAATGATTTAGTGTCCACCAGCCGTTTCACCGAGATAGACTTTTTTCACCGCTTCATTAGCGAGAATTACTTCTTTGTTGCCTTTGGCTATAATTTGGCCGGAGTGCATGACATAAGAATGATCGCAAGTATCCAACATTTCTCGATAATTGTGATCGGTAATCAAAACACCAATGCCCTTATCTCTAAGGTGGTAAATAATTTTTTGAATATCACCCACTGAAATTGGATCGACACCGGCAAAAGGCTCATCCAGTAGGATAAATTTTGGATCCATCGCCAAAGCTCTAGCTATCTCTACCCTTCTGCGCTCACCACCAGATAAGCTGACACCCTTAATACGGCGAATATGCTCAACATGAAATTCGGTTAACAACTCTTCAAGTCGATGCTTTCTTCGTATAGATGGAAGCGACTTGTTAAGCTCCAACACCGCCAAAATATTGTCCTCAACCGTTAGCTTGCGAAAAATAGAAGGCTCTTGCGGCAAATAGCCCAAGCCCAATTTAGCACGTTGATGCATCGGCATATGGCCGACCTTATGGTGGTTGATAAAGACCTCGCCCATATCTGAGCGAATAAGACCACAAGCAATATAAAAACAAGTTGTTTTTCCAGCACCATTCGGACCAAGCAAGCCAACAATTTCACCACCCTCAACTGAAAAAGAAACGTCGCTGACAACTTCTCTTTTGGCGTAAGTTTTGTAGATATTTTTTACTTCTAAAGTATTGTTTGCCATCTATTTTGCTATGGTTTTAGGGGTGGTGCTATCTTACCCTAAATGTAGGTGATATGCTCAGAGCTATAGATGGTCTCGACGCCACTCTCACTCGCTATCAGTAGTGCACCTTTGTTGTTAACACCGACCACTTCACCGACCAAGGGTTTGTTAATTCGCTCTACTTTGGCGTGCCGGCCTTTGAGTGTGTCGTAAGCCGCCCACTCGCCTTGAAAACATTCAAATCCAGTTTCTTTAAAGCGCGCAATAAAGTCAAGAATTGTATTAACAATGCTGGCAGTCAAAACTTCAATCTTGACAACATTGTCGCTGATTGTCGTTAAATCAGTCCACGGCGTGTCACATGCCAAATCTTTAGGTAGATCATAGTTAATACCAACACCAATAACCACTGTCTGACTGTCAGAGTGCAATTGGTTTTCAAGTAATATGCCAGAGAGTTTTTTGCCATCACAGTAAATATCATTAGGCCACTTAATGCCAAGCTTCCCAATGGGGCAGACATCTTCAAGACTTTTGACGACAGCGAGTGCAATGACCAAACTCAAACCACTAAGGTCGCAACTTACATTGAAATTTTGTCGTATTGAAAACAAAATGCTGCCATCTTTTTGACTACGCCAAACTCGACCATGCTGGCCTTTACCTTTGGTTTGCTCGCGCGTCAAGCACAATTTAGTTGTTTCGCTATAGGGCTGACTTAACAGATAATCGTTGGTACTCTCGATAGAGTCAAAAAAAACGCAGTCTATCTGCTGATGAATCAAGTCATCTAAAATAGAATAATCGACCACGTCATTAAGAAAATAATCAATGAAAAAGTGACTGCTGCTGAAGCAACGTCTTTAGCAAAGCCAGACAGTTCGTGTTGTTCAGAGCCAACTCGATCAACCACGGCCTCAATAGCAGAATTTAGCATTTCAACAATAAGCACAATAAAAATCGGCGTAATTAACAGCACTTTTTCGACCGCTGTGCCGCCGAGAAAATATCCCAAAGGCAGCAGAAAAACAGCAAGCCACACCTCAAGCCTAAAGGCCGCTTCTGATTTGTAACAAGCCTTAAAGCCTTGGGCTGAATATTGACAAGCCAAAAGTAGTCTTTTAATTTCCAATTGTTGGTTTTTATTGTTCATTTAAAATACCATGGCGAATGACAAGTATCAATGGCCTGATTACAATACTTTGTTAAAATATTAATAATGATTTTACAACAAATAGATACAAGTCGTTTGATATGAAAATTGCTCTCGGTGTCGAATATTTAGGCACTCACTTTCACGGCTGGCAAATACAAAAAACTGGCATTAGAACTGTTCAGTTGGTTGTTGAGGCCGCCTTATCAAAAGTGGCCGACCACCCAGTGCGTGTCTTTTGCTCAGGTCGCACGGATGCCGGCGTTCACGCCAAAGAGCAAGTTATCCACTTTGAGACTGAAGCGGTTCGAGAAAACAAAGCCTGGTTGTTTGGCGGCAACGTTAACCTGCCTACCGATGTTAATTTCACTTGGGCCAAAGAAGTTAATGACGATTTCCATGCACGCTTTAATGCCTACGCCAGAGCCTACGAATTCAAAATCCTCAACCATCCAGTTCGCTCAGCACTCAAAGCCGACTCTCACCTTTGGGAGCCAAGAACACTAGATATTAAGAAGATGCAAGAAGCGGCAAATCTGCTCTTGGGTGAGCATGATTTTTCTTGTTTTCGTGACAGTCTCTGTCAAGCTAAATCCCCTATCAAAACCATTGAATACCTCAGCATTATACAAAGTAGTGATATGGTTTTGTTAAAAGTAAAAGCCAATGCTTTTCTACATCACATGGTTCGCAATATTGTAGGAACACTGCTCAAAGTTGGCAGAGGAGAGCGTGAAGTTAGCTGGGTGCAAGAGGTTTTAGACTCGCGTGATAGACGAACAGCTGGGCCGACATCCGAGCCACAAGGCTTGTACTTTGTGAAAGCGTTCTATAAAGACCTCTAGCGGCCGATGAGATGCCTTAATGGGCTAGTAAACTCGGCCTCAGGATCACCAACTTTCTCCCATGCGTAACGCAAAGCTTCACCTCTGCGCTGGAAGAAACGATTTTGCCCCACTCTATCTTTAAAGCCAGCTTTTTCTAAAATAGCATCCAGACCCTCCATTCTGGCAAATAATATTTCAACACCGGAGCTTGAGCAGGACTCAACAAGGTTTAGTAACATCTCTTCGCCACTGGCATCAATTTGATTAATGCCAGCCACATCAACAATAACATAGCGCAAATGTTCGCGATTTTGGGCAATCAATTCCAGCATTCTTGTTTCAAAATAACCAGCGTTAGCAAAATACAACGAGCCGCTATATTTAACAAGGCTAACAACTTTACAGCCCTCAAGGCTGTTCTCCCCTGCGCTGACAAAGTTCATTGAGCCGTCGTGAGCAGAAATCTCGCTAAAGTTAGGCTGCATAGTGCGGTAAAGAAACAAACCCAGTGACAAGATAACACCAAAGGCAATTGCGTTTTCTAAATGAGGCGCGGATATTAAGGTCAACACAAATGTAAGAATGCCAACAATTGCATCATGCTTTTCAATTTTCCAAGCATGCCAGATCGGGCTAAAATTAATTAATTGAAATACAGCCATCATTATCACTGCAGCTAGGGTTGCCTGAGGCAAGTGATATAGCAATGGCGTAAACCACAACAAGGTAATACCAACAATTAACGCCGTAACTACCGAAGAAAAGCCAGTGATAGCACCAGAAGCGTCGTTTACCGAAGTTCTAGAAATAGAACCCGCCACTGCATAGCCTTGAAAGAAGCTTGAAGTCACATTGGCCAAGCCTTGGCCAATTAGCTCTTGGTTAACATCCAGTCGTTGCTTGGTTTTTGTTGCCATTGATTTGGCTACTGAAATAGCCTCCATAAAGCCGATTAACGAAATAATAATCGCAAAGATGAAAAGTGAGCCAATAACACCAAAATCAAAACTTGGCACTTTAAAGCTAAAAACACTTTCAACAGGAACGGACGCAACAATTGCCCCTCCCATTGCCTCATAGCCAATAATCCAAGAAATGAAAATCGAAACCGCAACAACGGCTAAGATGCCAGGAATTTTTGGATAAAAGCGCTTTAACGCTAACATCGTTAACAAGGCCAATACCGACATAGCCAGTGTTGGGATGTGGGCATAACTAGAAACTGCTTCAAGCAAGCGCAAAAATGTTTCATAATTTTGATCAGCATTGCATATTGCATGCAAGCCCTGAGAGCCAGTTTGCTCCAGTCGGTCAAGCATATCCAAGGGCTGGCATGCGGCACTCCAGTCAGTGTCTGAGATGTTTATCACGCGAATGCCTACCAGTTTGTGCAATTGTGAAACGCTAACAATAATCGCTGCCGCATTGGTAAAGCCATTCACCACGGGGTGTGAAATAAAGTTGATGATAAAACCAATCCTGAGGATACCAAGCACAAATTGAAACAGACCCACAATCAACGCCAAAAGTGCCGCGTAGATAGCGTAACTTCCTGGATCAGTAGCCAATTCGCCAAGTGCTGCCGCTGTCAATAGAGAAACAATGGCGACTGGACCTGTACTAAGCTGCCTTGATGAACCCATTAAGGCGGCAATCATTACCGGTAAGAATGATGCGTATAAACCATACTGCGGACCAAGGCCAGCCAATTGCGCATAAGCCATTGATTGGGGCACCAGCACCAATGCAACAGTCGCACCTGCAATAGCATCCGCCCTTAAAACCCCGGGATTTTTTAATTCTTTAATCCACAACAGGAAGGGGAATATTTTGGTTATCCAGCTCATCAAATATGATTATTAAAAATAGTGTTTTCAGACCTTTGTTGCTTAGGCATTAACTATGATAATTCTATTATACTATCGCCCCAATGAAGCGACTTTTTAGGTGAATTAAGGCAAAATATATTTACAAAACTCAGTCATTATAAAATCACACAATAAACCGAGATTTTTTTAGAATATTATGATTTTGCAAAATGTATAATTGCAACAATTATGGATGCATCTCAATTATTAGCAAACAACAGAATCTGGGCAAAACAAGTCTCAGAAGATCAGCCTGAATTATTTGCCACCTTGGCAAAACAACAAACGCCTAAATACCTATGGATTGGCTGCTCTGACAGTCGCGTCCCTGCTAATGAGATAGTTGGACTACTACCTGGACAACTATTTGTCCACCGCAACGTTGGCAACTTAGTCAAGCATGTTGACTTTAACTGTCAGTCAGTCATCCAGTACGCTGTCGAAGTGCTCAAAGTAGAAAACATTATTATTTGCGGCCATTATGGTTGCGGTGGTATCAAGGTTGCCATGGAAAATACCAATGCCGGAATTAGTGATTACTGGCTGCGCTCGGTTAAAGATCACTTCTGGTTCAACCAAAAAGAATTGAACAAACTCGATTCAGAGGAAGATCGTCTCAACCGCATGTGTGAAATTAATGTGATTAGACAAGTGTCTAATTTGTCTCGCAGTAAAATTGTGCAAACCGCTTGGCAGCGCGGTCAGCAATTACACGTTCATGGTTGGATCTATAGCATCAATGATGGTGTGATCCGCGACCTTAAAGTCGACCGACATGGCTTTAAAGATGAAGAAGATATTTACGAGCCGGACAACAACAACCCGTCTTAACCCAGAATCCTTAAAAGTCTGCCGCCAACCGAAAGCCCTGCACATCTTGCCAAGCCTTAACATCTGGCAGATTACTGCTTCGATTATGCACTCGTAAACCCCTATCCCAGCTAAACCAATGACCACCCCGTGTCACCTTTTGTGTGCCTGATTCTGGGCCTTGTGGATTATGCTCAGGCGAGCCAACATAGTAATCCAGCTGATACCAATCCTGACACCACTCTGCAACATTGCCCGCCATATCGTACAAGCCATAGCCATTTGGCGCAAAACTGCCAACAGGTGCGCTTGAATAGCGCCATTCGTCCGTGCGAGCAAATAGATCTCTCAATAGAGTCTTATCGGCCCACCCGGCACAGATGGAGTCAGAGACTGGCTGGAAAATGGCAGTTGAAACCAACAGTGAAGGCAATGTATATAGAATTGTTGTTACTGCCAGCACGCCTGAAGACATAGCCAAAATTCAGGGTTTGGGATATATAGGAATAATGGCTTATGGCAATCACCACCAGCCTCACCACTGGGCAATGGCGAGCGGAGACAACCCACACGAAGGTCATGGCTCCAGTACCTCATCACACGAGCATACAGACAAAGAGAGTGCTGATCATAGCCAACACACGATGACACACGAAGAATAATCGCCACAATCTTGCTGAAAATTACTGCAGGCAACACACTTGAACATCACAAACCTCAATGGTCAATCCACTGAGGTTTTTGACTCACCCCTTTACAATACAACTCAAATAATACTTTATGAAGTAAAACGATGAAATTTTGGATGTCTGAGTGCAGCAAGCTCCCAAAATATAGCGAAACAAGCAATAGTAACATTTAGGGTTGACCTGTTAGGTCGCACTCTTTCGGTTACCTTTCTGGGCGAACAGAGAGGCAACAAAGCCTAAAAGAACAAATCATCGATTTGTGAAAAAGGATTTAACCAATAATATCGAAAATTACACCCGGGGGTGAGCTCTCTTGTCTTGCGACAATTTACCTTCTGCAAATGAGCGACTAACAGTCTAAATCATTAGTGATATTTCACAAAAATCACGCAAAAACAGGCTTAAATCTTCCAATTTTGGGAATACTTATACAATTTTAGATATTTTACAAACGGGAGATTAGGAGTATCTCTAGGACTATCGCTAGCGAAGAGCTAAAATTCCTCATCCCAATCAACCGTAATCAAGCGCTCTTCGCGATTAAGCGAGACTAGAAAAGGCTCAATATAAGGCACCCAGTGTTCTTTTGCGCCTTTGACAACAATAACGTCGTTAGCACCGGTTACCACCATGTTATCAACAACGCCCAATTCAACACCATCCACATTAACAACGCGCATGCCAGTCATCTCATGCCAGTAGAGTTCTTCATTGTCGAGTTCGGGTAATTGAGATTTTGTGATATAAAGCTCTAGCCCTAAAAGATGCTGAGCCTGTTCACGACTGTCAATCGCTTTGACGTGAGCAACAATAGTTTTTGACTGTTCACGGCCATTGGTGATTTCAATCGTTTTCCACTGGCCTTTGTCGAGATACCACCAAGGTTGGTAGTTGAGAATATTACTGCGTGGTTCGGTGTGGGAAAAGATTTTTACCCAACCCTTAACGCCAAAAAAGCCGTTGATCTTTCCGACCAACAGCTTTTCATCGTTTTGTTCTGACGTGTGAGACAGAGAATTACTCAGCGGCTTTATCTTCTGCTGGAGTTTCTTCGCTTGCCTCTTCAGCGCTCGCCTCTTCAGTAGAAGCTGCTTCCGCTGCTGCTGCGGCTTCTGCCTCAGCTGCTGCTTTTGCTTCAGCTTCTTCTGCTGCTTTCGCCTCTGCTGCTTCTTTCGCTGCTGCGTCTGCTGCTGATTTTTCAGCTGCTGCAACTTTCGCTGCGTCTGCTGCTAATTTAGCTTCTACTACTGCTACGCGCTTTTCACGAATTGAAGGATCTTTGTGTTCTTTAACAAGCTGCTTAACACGATCTGAAATCTGTGCACCTTGAGATGTCCAGTATGCAAGTCTATCTTCATCGAGTTGAAGTCTTACTTCTTGTCCGCGTGCTACTGGATTGAAGAATCCAATGCGCTCAATGTAACCACTGTCTCTACGTTTTCTAGAGTCTGTTGCTACAATCGAATAAAAAGGTTTTCTCTTCGCTCCACCTCGGGCCATTCTAATTTTAACCATGGGTTTTTTGCTCCTTTGTGATTGTTGGGTTGTAAAGGCGGGAGATTATATCAGCTTTAGAGGTTTTCTGTATAGTTTATACAGAGAGCTCTTTAGATGTTTTTTGCTAACTTAACCGCATCGCCAATGTAGTTCATTGGGGTGAGTTGTGCCAAGGCTTTCTTGGCCTCTTCTGGAATGTCCAAAGTCTCAACAAAATCTTGCAAAATTTGGGCATTAATTTTTTGTCCTCGAGTAAGCTCTTTAAGCTTCTCATAAGGGTTTTCAACGCCGTAACGACGCATCACTGTTTGAATCGGTTCAGCCAATACCTCCCAGGCATTATCTAGGTCTTCAAGCAGTTTTGCTTCGTTTATTTCAAGCTTGGAAATGCCCTTTGTAATTGAGGCAAATGCAATAAGAGAATGTGCGCAACTTACGCCTAGGTTTCTAAGTACAGTTGAATCCGACAAATCTCTCTGCCAGCGTGAAATTGGTAACTTACTCGCCAAGTGCTCACCAATCGCATTGGCAAGGCCTAAATTACCTTCACCATTTTCAAAATCAATCGGGTTAACTTTGTGTGGCATTGTCGAAGACCCGACTTCGCCAGCAATGGTTTTTTGCTTAAAGTAGCCTAGGGAAATATAACCCCACACATCACGAGAGAAGTCAATCAAAATCGTATTGAAACGGTTCATTGCGTGGTAATACTCAGCAATGTAATCGTGCGGCTCAATTTGTGCAGTATACGCTGCATAATTAACACCCAAACTCTCGATAAAACCTTGTGATACCGTAGGCCAATCAATATCTGGATAGGCGCTGATATGAGCGTTGAAATTACCCACGGCACCGTTAAATTTACCCATAATACTGACTTGCTCAAACTGGGCAATCTGACGGTTTAATCTGGCACTGAAATTGGCCATTTCTTTGCCCAATGTCGTCGGTGAAGCTGTTTGGCCATGCGTTCTAGAAAGCATTGGAATTTCAGCATTATCTTTAGCTAAGCCCGCTATCAAATTCGACAGATTTTGCATCTGTTGCAACAATACTTTGCGACCATCGTTCAGCATTAGTGCATGAGAGAGGTTGTTAATATCCTCAGAAGTACAAGCAAAATGAATAAACTCGCTCACCTGCTCAAGCGCCGCGTTACCAATAATTTTGTCTTTTAAGAAGTACTCAACCGCCTTCACATCGTGATTGGTTGTACGCTCAATGTTCTTCACTGCTTCAGCGTCTTCCAATGAAAAGCCATCGACAATAACGTTTAGGAATTTATTAGTCGCCTCATCAAATATTCCTACCTCGGAAATTAGTGGGTTTTTAGACATTGCCTGCAGCCAACGAACCTCAACCAAAACTCGGTACCTAATTAGGCCAAATTCACTGAAAATTGCCTTAAGGCCACTCGTTTTGTCGCCGTAGCGACCGTCAATTGGGGAGATGGATGTTAGGGTATTGAATTTCATAATCTGAACGTTTGAGTCAATAGAATTAAGGCTTGACCGCAAAAATGCTAAAATTATACGCTGTTATTGAATCATCACTTACCGAGAATACCCCAATGAAGAAAGATTACCTAAAACACTGCGAAGAAAGAAAAGCAGATAACGTTCCACCACTTGCACTAAATGCCGCACAAACCAAGTCTGTAGTTGATCATCTAATTAAAGGTTCTGATGATGACTTCTACTTAGATTTACTAACACATCGCGTGCCACCTGGCGTTGATGAGGCGGCCTATGTTAAAGCGGGTTTTTTGACCCACGTCGCCAAAGGCGAGCAAGCCTGCACAGCAATCACTCAAGAACATGCCACATTTCTACTCGGCACAATGCTTGGTGGTTACAACATAGATACACTGATTGACCTATTGGATATTGACGCAACAGCCGAAGCTGCCTGCGAAGCATTGTCACACACTATTCTTATTTACGAAGCCTACCAAGGTGTTGCTGAAAAAGCAGCAAATAACGCATTTGCCAAAAAAGTCGTTGACTCTTGGGCAAATGCGGAGTGGTTCACTTCTAAAGACGCCATGCCGGAAGAAATCAAAGTGGTTGTTTTCCGCGTTGATGGCGAAACCAATACCGACGATCTTTCACCTGCAACCGAAGCTTGGTCCCGTCCAGATATTCCATTACATGCAAATTCAATGCTTGTTAAAAAAATGGATAAGCCACTGGAAACCATTGCAACACTTAAAGAAAAAGGCCTACCACTTGCCTATGTTGGCGACGTGGTCGGTACAGGCTCATCACGTAAATCTGCGATTAACTCTGTGCTTTGGCACATGGGCAATCCGATCGATTACATCCCAAATAAAAATGGTGGTGGTGTGGTTCTAGGCGGCAAAATTGCCCCGATTTTCTTCAACACAGCTGAAGATTCTGGCGTGCTACCAATCGAATGCGATGTTTCCAAGCTTGCAATGGGTGATGAGATTACTATCAAACCATACGAAGGTGTTATTATCAACGCCGCCGGTGAAACCATTTCTACTTTTGAGTTGGCGCCAACGACGATGCCAGATGAAGTTCGTGCTGGCGGACGTATCCCCCTTATTATTGGTCGCGGCTTAACAGACAAGACGCGCAATGATCTTGGCTTGAGCGTGAGCGACGTGTTCCTTCGCCCACAAGATCCAAGTAATAGCAATGCTGGTTTCAGCTTGGCACAAAAAATTGTTGGTAAAGCATGTGGCGTCAAAGGCATTCGCCCTGGCACTTACTGTGAACCACGCATGTCAACAGTGGGCTCGCAAGACACCACGGGTGCAATGACGCGAGACGAATTAAAAGAGCTGGCTTGTTTGGGATTCTCTGCAGATCTAGTCATGCAAAGTTTCTGTCATACTGCCGCCTATCCAAAGCCAATCGATTTAGAACTACAGCACACTTTGCCTGACTTTATGCAGTCAAGAGGTGGCGTGGCGCTTAGACCGGGCGACGGCATTATTCACTCTTGGCTAAACCGCATGTTGTTGCCTGATGAAGTAGGCACAGGTGGTGACTCTCATACTCGATTCCCAATTGGTATTAGTTTTCCAGCAGGTTCTGGTTTGGTTGCTTTTGGCGCCTCTATCGGTGTTCTACCACTCGATATGCCAGAATCGGTATTGGTTAGATTTAGTGGCGAAATGCAACCAGGTATCACTCTGCGTGACTTGGTTAACGCCATCCCTTATGTGGCCATTCAAAGAGGCTTATTAACGGTTGAAAAATCTGGCAAGAAAAATGTATTTTCTGGCCGTGTATTGGAAATTGAAGGCTTGGGCGATCTTAAGGTCGAGCAGGCATTCGAACTTGCAGATGCCTCCGCTGAACGCTCAGCAAACGGTTGTGCGATACAACTTAACAAAGCGCCAATTGAAGAGTATTTACGCTCAAACATCACGCTACTAACCTCGATGATTGACGCAGGCTATAACGACAAGAAAACAATCGCCAAACGTATTCAAGCGATGCAGAAATGGCTTGATAATCCTGAGCTGCTTGAAGCAGACAAAGATTGCGAGTACTTTGAAGTTCTTGAGATTGATCTTAACGAAATCAAAGAGCCAATTGTGGCCTGTCCTAATGATCCGGATGACGTTAAATTGCTTTCTGAGGTTGCCAATACGCCGATTGATGAGGTCTTTATCGGCTCATGCATGACAAACATCGGCCACTTTAGAGCGGCAGCACAATTGTTAAAAGACAAAGAGGAGCTTTCTACAGAGTTGTGGATTGCGCCACCAACAAGAATGGATGAAAAACAACTTCGCGCAGAAGGTGTCTACGAAACTTTCGAGCGCCTAACAGAGCACACTGAAATTCCAGGCTGTTCACTTTGTATGGGCAACCAAGCACGAGTGAAAAACGACTCTACGGTAGTTTCGACTTCTACCCGTAACTTCCCTAACCGCTTAGGCGACGGTGCAAATGTTTACCTCTCTTCAGCAGAAGTAGCTGCCATTTCAGCGAAGTTAGGCTATTTACCGAGTGTTGATGAATACCTTGCTTTAATGAAGGATATCGAGCCGCTTGAGGGCGATATCTATCAATACCTTAACTTTGATCAATTGAGCGAGTATCAAGACACCGTCGGTCAAGTGCCTCTTGAAAACATACTAGCGAGTTAAGCGCATAGGCAGCAAAAAAAGCCCGCGTTTATCGCGGGCTTTTTTATGGGCAGAAAAAAAACCGCGATAAACGCGGTTTTTAAAAGCTAGACAAGATTTACTTAATCTTTGCCTCTTTATAAATAACGTGCTTTCTTACAACCGGATCAAACTTTTTAACTTCAACTTTTTCAGGGTGAAGGCGCTTGTTCTTAGTTGTTGTGTAATAGTGTCCTGTATCAGCTGAAGATACCAATTTAATTTTATCTCTCATAATACCTCCTTAAACCTTTTCGCCGCGAGTGCGGATTTCTGCCAAAACAACATCAATACCTTTTTTGTCAACAATACGCAAACCTTTTGCAGATAGCTTCAATTTAACAAAACGGTTCTCGGCTTCAACCCAAAAACGGTGTGTATGCAAATTTGGGTAAAAGCGACGACGCGTTCTATTGTTCGCGTGTGACACGTTATTGCCACTCATAGGGCGCTTACCAGTAACTTGACAGACTTTTGCCATAACGACTACCTACATAAATTCCAAAAAGGGTAAATTATACGCAAAAATTAGTCATTTTTTAATTAAATTTCTATTTACTATCAGTATAAAAACTGTATCATAGCTCCCTGCTGGAGGGATGGCAGAGCGGCTGAATGCACCGGTCTTGAAAACCGGCAAGGGCTAATACCCTTCTAGGGTTCAAATCCCTATCCCTCCACCACTCTTCTTCGTCTTTTGCCTCGCTACTGCGTTGAGCTTCAAATAATTTTCAATCGCATAGCTCTGCTGTGCTCAATCAAGTTATTATTCTCTCGCTTTGTAGAAAGGAAAAATACTCAAATAGACCTGCCAGTTATCTTCATTAGCAAGCCATTCATTCTTACAATTACGCAATCATTTTAGGCTTGCGTGTCTCACGTCAAATCACAAAAACAGTATGTATTGAAAAAGCTGCCTTATAGGGCAATAATTTATCATAGCAACCGCTATCATTCGATACTAATATAGAGCTTTTTATATCCGTATAAAGGCCTCTATGAATCGCTACAACAGATTAATGGAAAAAATAAACGCTGGAGAGTGTATTTTAATCGATGGTGCCACCGGTACAGAAGTTGAGCGAAGAGGTGTGCCACAACTTAAAAACGCCTGGAATGGTGGTGGCGCATTAAGCCACCCTGGCATTGTCAGGAAAATTCATCAAGATTACATCAGCAGGGGAGCAGAGGTAATTATTAGCAATACTTTTGCAACCACTAAACACGCTTTGGCCGATGCCAGGCAAGAGGCTAACTTCGAAACGCTGAATAAGCGTGGCGTCGAACTTGCCATTGAGGCGAGAGAGCCCTTGAACAAGACAATGTGTTGGTCGCTGGTGGCGTCTCTTATTGGACTTGGACTGGGAAAAAACCCACATTAAGCGAACTCAGCTCATCGATTGACCAACAAGTTGCGATTATGGTGGCCGCAGGCGCAGATCTATTAATACTAGAAATGATGATCGACATTCAACAAATGACAACCACAATTGAGGCCGCACAATCTGTTGGACTGCCGATTTGGACTGGCTTGACCTGTGAGCCAGACACCTCAGGAACAATGTGCTTACGTAGTGGGGATAGGCTAGACGAGGCCATTCTGGCGTTGAAGACACACAACCCAGATGTTATCAATATCATGCACACTGAAGTCGAATATATTGAGCAATCTCTGGACATTCTGCAACAAGAATGGGGCAACCCTATCGGCGTATATGCGCACTCAGGTGCTGTGGTAGGTACGGAATGGACATTTAATGATGTTATCTCTCCACAACAATATTGCGACTATGCGTCTGAGTGGAAAAAACGAGGTGTTCGAATTATTGGTGGTTGTTGTGGTGTTCATACAGACCACATTAAAACATTGAGCGAGCAGTTGTTTTAATAAGTAATATAAATTCAATTTCTATCTAAGACTTTAAGACCGCCCACAAAATTCGTTCAGTCCTGATGTTTTGAATTACGAGGGGGTTGTATCTTGGCCTGTATGAGTCAAACAAGCAACTCAACAATTACACCAAAGTCTAAACCGAGAGCGGCTGTGTACCTTTTTAGCTCAACAACATCAAGGCGTCTATCGCCGGATTCAACTTTACTAATTAAGGAGTGGGTAACGGACAATTTTTGGGCTAAAACCCTTTGAGACAAACCCAGCTCAAGGCGCTTGTCTTTCAGTGTTTCTCTGATTCTCATATGAGTTTCAGAGTGTATCGATTCTCTTATGCCTGCATACTTCATCGGATACCAAAATAGATTGGCCTCATAAACTATCTTTTTACCTTTGTTGGTTTATTGTTATTTATTGTTGCTCTACTGAACAAGTAGTAAGTACATGTCAACACATAGATTTTTCACTGACCAATCTCTGACCATGGGAATCTACTATACGCTATATATAGTTTAAAATGACCCTAATTAGAGATTTATTGGATGAAGTTAGACTCTCCGCAGCAAATAAAGTGCTTAGAATGCAGAGCTATAAGAGAGGATGGATGGGGTTTAAATATAGATGTAAACGATAAAACACATAATAACAAGCATTATTGACATTTTGAATTCACTATTCACTTCACACACGCCCTAATTGATTATTTGAATCTAACATTCCACTTTGCTTGTTGTACGAATTTGCTCGTTATTTAATTAATTCAGCCCTATTTTATATAGAGCATATTGCAATATTATTGTATTTCAATATGAGCCATAATTAATGTAAAAACTGGTCAAGTATAACTTACTTTGTTTCCAATTTAGAAACAATTGATATATATTTCAAAAAAAATAATAGACATATGAATCAAAGGGCTGAGCCACCCTCCTAATAATCAACTACAACCCCAAGGAGAGGTTGATTACTCCAAATCCTAGAAATACAAAATTGCAAAATACTTAGTCTAAGTTGATATTTGGCTTGACAAATATTACACTATGTTCTATTATGAGCCTTAATATTCACTCTGGAGACAAAACCATGTTTGATTTTTCAATGTTATTTGCGCCGTTCGTTGTTCTGATGGCAATATTTGTTGTTTTTATGGGAGTAAAGACCGTTCCTCAGGGTACTGAATACACCATAGAGCGTTTCGGAAAATATACCCAAACCTTACTTCCTGGCCTGAACTTTATCATTCCATTTATCGATCGCATCAGTGCCAAGATTAATATGCGCGAGCAAGTGCTGGATATCGAAAAACAAAGTGTCATTTCAAAAGACAATGCTGTTGTGCAGTCGGACGGTGTAGTTTTCTTCCAAATTGTTGATGCAGCCAAATCTTTCTACGAAGTCAACCTGCTACGCAACGCCATGCGTAACCTTTGTCTAACCAACATCAGAACCGTTCTAGGCGCCATGACTTTAGACGAAATGCTTTCCAACCGAGAAGAAATTAACACAAGACTGCTAACGGTGGTTGATCAGGCGACAAACCCATGGGGAGTGAAAGTCACACGTATCGAAATCAAAGATCTAGAGCCACCACACGACTTGGTAGAGGCAATGAGTCGACAAATGAAAGCAGAGCGACAAAAGCGCGCTGACATTCTTGAGGCTGAAGGCCAAAGACAATCCGAAATCTTGCGCGCTGAAGGTGAAAAGCAAGCCGCAATTCTTGATGCTGAAGGTCGTAAAGAAGCGGCATTCAGAGATGCAGAGGCCAGAGAAAGGTTAGCCGAAGCTGAGGCCAATGCCACAAGAATGGTATCAGATGCTGTACGCGATGGTGACGTTCAAGCGCTCAACTACTTTGTTGCCACCAAATACACAGAAGCCCTGCAAGCAATCGCTTCAGCTGACAACGAGAAATTGGTATTAATGCCATTGGAGGCGTCAGCACTGATTGGCTCTTTAGGCGGCATTGGTGAGCTCGCAAAAGGTATACTTGGAAAGGATAAGTAAGCACTAAGGGAATAAATTAATGGAAGCATTCTTGGCAAATATGGATTACTGGCACTGGTTGGTTTTTGGCTTAGCGCTGGTAATTATTGAGTTATTCGCATGGTCGACGTTCTTCCTCTGGATAGGCATCTCGGCAATGATGGTCGGCATCGTTAGTAAAATACTGCCAGACCTCTCATGGCAACTCGAGTTGCTGTTGTTTTCAGCCTTGTCAATTATTTCTATATTTTTAGCGCGAAAATACTTTCCCGTTAAAACCATCGATAATGAGCTTAATTCACGTGCGACAAGGCATATTGGCAACAGTTATACCGTTGTCTCAAACGACGAAAATGGCGCTAAAATTAAAGTGGGTGACTCTTTATGGCTCGCTAAAGGTTGCGATATGCATGTGGGTCAAAAAGTTAAAGTTATCGATACAGATTCGGTCACACTCATTGTTGAGCCTGACACGCAAGCCTAAATTTAGTCAACAAAAGGTCCGTACTGGATAATGGATTCGCCATGCGGCTCGCCGCAGGCAAACATGAAATGACACTCGGTCGCCGCACACAATGACAAGCTCGATTCCTCAGTGTCAAATAATAGCGCTTGATTCGCTTCTAAAACTGCATCGCCGCACCTGAGTGCGCCCCTTATCAGATAAATCAAACCCTGCTTGCCTGCCAGATTAATCTCATAGATCGAATTTTGCAACATTTCAACACACTGATAACTTGCTTTATTTTGCAACTTAACGGGTGATGAGTCGCCAACGATTGTCGTTATCTTGACGCCACTTACAGCTGACACAGGTAATTTGTCAGCGTTAACAAACTGGTAACTCGGCTCGATAGTTTTTAACTTTTTGGCTAAATTAATCCACAGTTGGATGCCTCTCGTGGCGCTTTCAGATTCTGGCATCTCAGAATGCTCAATGCCGCGTCCAGCACAAAATATTTGCGCGCCACCTTGGGTAATTACCGAATCATTGCCTAAGTTGTCGGTGTGGCGCATTGCCCCAGAAAACAAATAAGTAATCGCCTCAAAGCCTCGGTGTGGGTGGGTGGGAAAGCCTTGGCCAACCCCAACTTCAAAGTGATCAAAAAGCACAAATGGATCATGATTCATCCGAGCACCGCTGATCGGAAATAAGCGATTAACCGCCACACCTTCACCTTCAGACATGCGCTTGGCTGCAATAATTTCAAACACGGGAAGTCTTGGAGCTAAATAAGACCGCTGCAAAATTGATTTTGGGATGAGGTTTAGGGAAGGGAAGTTTTAAAGTTTTATAAATCATTGGTTTTAATACCCTTCGTCATCCTAAATAATCGGGAATTGCGTCTAAATACCGTACTGCTCTCTGTAGGCCTCAATTTTGTCGATAAGTGCTGCATCATTTTGCCCTTTAAGATAAACAATCAAATGAGATAGGTTGATAATACTGGCAACAGAAAGGCCGAAGTTTTGCTCCACTTCTTGGATAGCTGAAAGCTCGCCCTTGCCTTTTTCTTGGCGGTCAAGCGCCACGATCACGCCTTTGGTTATTGCACCGTTGCTGGCAATAATGTCTTGCGCCTCACGAATTGCCGTGCCGGCTGTAATGACATCATCAATGACAAGGATGTCACCTTCTAATGGATGGCCAACAATATTACCGCCTTCACCGTGCTCTTTGGCTTCTTTACGGTTAAAGCTGTAAGGCACATTTCGGTTAAAACTGTCATTCAGCGCCATCGCTGTAGCTGTTGCCAGCGGAATGCCTTTGTAAGCAGGGCCAAACAACACATCAAACTCAATGCCGCTGGCTTCAATCGCTTGTGCGTAAAATCGTCCCAATTGCGATAAGTGCTTACCTTGATTAAATAAACCTGCGTTAAAAAAATACGGACTAACGCGCCCAGATTTTAGTGTGAATTCACCGAACTTAAGCGCACCCGTGTCTAACATAAAATCGACAAATTCTTTTTGATAGACTTCCATAACGACTTCCAAAATATTAAAATGCTCAGGATGAGAATTATAACGATTAATGTCAACGGAATTCGCGCCGCTGAGCGAAAAGGTTTTTTTCAATGGCTTGAAAAACAAGACGCCGATGTTGTCTGCTTGCAAGAAATTAAAGCCCAAGAAGATCAGCTTGATGAGCGCTTCTACCCTAATGGTATGTATGTTTACTACCACCCAGCTGAGCGCAAGGGCTATAGCGGTACCGCGCTGTACTGCAAAAACAAGCCAGATCGCGTTCACTTTAGCGAGTGGGATGATGTCAACTTTGAAGGGCGTTTGATTCAAGCGGATTTCGATGACCTTACTGTAGCATCACTCTACTTGCCATCTGGATCAAGCAAGGAAGAAAGACAGGCTTTTAAAATGGAGTTTATTACTGATCGTTTTCTACCCTATTTAAAAGAACTTCAAAATGACGACAGAAAATACATTTTCTGTGGCGATTGGAATATCGCCCACAAAAAAATTGATTTAAAAAATTGGCGTGGCAACCAAAAAAATTCTGGCTTTTTGCCAGAAGAGCGCGCCTGGCTTGATACACTGTATGACGAAGTTGGTTATATTGACGCCTTTAGAGAAATCAATCAAGAAGAGTTCGAATACACTTGGTGGTCAAACAGGGGTCAGGCCTGGCTTAACAATACCGGTTGGCGCTTAGATTATCAAGTAGTCAGCGCAAACCTTGCAGGTACTGCAACACATTGTGAAATCTACAAGGACGAGCGATTTTCTGACCACTCGCCTTTAATTATGGACTACACACTATGAAGCATATGCGCACCATTCAAAGCTTTGTCAGACGCTCGGGTAGGCTCTCCAAAGCCCAATCAGTTGGTCTTAACGAGCTTTGGCCAAATTACGGCGTTGACCTTGTCGATAATCAAATACTTGAATTTGATAAACTGTTTGCAACACCTCAAGACGTGATACTTGAAGTGGGTTTCGGCAATGGTGACAGCTTGCTTGAAATGGCGATCAACCAGCCTGAAAAGAACTTTTTAGGAATTGAGGTTTACGAAGCTGGCGTGGGTAGAATTATCAATGAAGCCAACAAACACCAGCTGAACAATCTTAAAATTATCAAAGATGATGCTGTTGAAATACTAAGGCATCACATCAAAGACAACAGTCTTTCAGGTTTTCAGTTGTTTTTCCCAGATCCATGGCATAAAAAGAAGCATCACAAAAGGCGTATTTTGCAGACAAGCTTACTTGATATGCTTGCTGAAAAGCTAAAATCGAACGGCATTATCCACATTGCTACCGACTGGGAAAACTACGCCGAACACATCATGGAGACAATGGAGGCGCACTCCCGCTTTAAAAACACCCTTGGTGACCATATATATTCTCCAAGACCTGCGCATCGGCCGCTAACAAAATTTGAAAATCGCGGACAGCGACTTGGTCATGGTGTGTGGGATATACTTTTTACCAATACAAAAGGAGCTTAAATGTTATTTCCTCTATTTGTAGTCGTGACATTGCTGGAGATTTACGTGCTGGTCAGCGTTGGTGATGCCATCGGCGGCTTTTCAACAGTATTGCTTGTCGTGCTCACTGCCTTAGTTGGCTCGTCACTTTTAAAACATCAAGGCTGGTCAACGATGGCTAAAGCCCAACAAAGTATGGCGGCAGGCAAAACTCCAGCTTTTGAAATGATGGAAGGTGTGGTTATTTTAGTCTCAGGCATTATGCTGTTAACACCTGGATTTATTACCGACACCGTCGGTTTATTAGGACTAATTCCACTGTCTAGAAAATATTTTATTAACAACATTCTCGAGAAAAACGCTTCGAAAGTTTTCAATCAGAAAAAGACGGTATTTATTCACAAAACACATCAACCGCATCAACCTCAGAATGATAAAAAGCGTGATAGAAAAGACGATGCCATCGAGGGTGAGTTTTGGGAAGATTAGCAACGCTTGACGACTGGTTAGGCTGGCAAGAAAACCTACACGAAAGTGTAATCGATCTCGGATTAGAGCGCATAGAAGTTGTTTATCGTAAGCTTTTCCCGCAAGGCGTGCCATTTAAAGTTATTACCGTTGGTGGCACCAATGGCAAAGGCTCAACTATAGCTTTTATTGACAGTGTTTATGGCCGCTCAAAGCATAAAGTTGGTCGCTTTACCTCGCCGCATTTAATTGATTACAACGAGCGTTTCGCCATTAATGGTAAGTTAGCCTCTGATGACATGATTATTAACGCTTTCGAGAAAATTGAGACCTACAGAGATGGCGTGTCTCTATCGTATTTTGAATTTTCAACTTTGGCAGCACTGCAAATATTTGCCGATGCTAATATTGACATTGCCATTCTCGAAGTGGGCCTTGGCGGTCGTTTAGATTCTGTCAACGTCGTTGACAACGATATCTGCGTTATCACCAATATTGCCATTGATCACACAGATTATCTTGGGGACACCAGGGAGTTGATTGGTCGTGAAAAAGCAGGGATTATGCGACCAAACAAAATCTGTATTTGTGGCGATGAAAATCCACCAAGCACACTGGTGAATTATGGCAACAAAATCAGTGCCTTGCTTGAGTTTATCGACACACCTTATCTTGGCAAAATTGGCTTAGAGGGCCAACATCAAAAACACAATGCAGCCGTTGCACTACGAGTTCTTGCAGCTCTTCAATCTCAATTTCCAGTTGCTAATGATTTGATAGAGTCTGGCTTCGAACAAGCCAATGTGGTTGCTAGATTTCAAAAAATGGTGGTAAGTAACAAGCAGGTAATTCTTGATGTTGCACACAACTCAGCGGCAGTTGAAAAGTTGGTCGATACCCTGAGAGACTCTAGCGTCAAAACTGTGGCTATTTTTTCAGCCCTTGCTGATAAAAATATCGACGACATGATTGACTTGGCAAAAGGAGCGTTCAGCCATTGGTTTTTGGTGCCACTGAACGTTGAACGCGCGATTCAAATCGAGCTTTTGCACGCCAAATTTGACGCCTCACTAACTACAACTGTTTGTTCAGATATGAACAGCGCAATCGAAAGCTCGCTAGCCCTAGAAGATGCCCAAAGAATTGTCATTTTTGGCTCCTTCCATACAATTACCGATGCAATACTCATCCTTAGAGAAAACTAAGGTGTTTTTGATAGCGCCCCACCCCAAGAAACTATTGTAAAATTGGCGCTATCAGAGTGGGAGATCATGGGCGATTTTTTTGACAATTTTTGGAATGCAATCAGTCTATTAGTTTGGTCAGATTGGCTTACCCTATTCATTCTCGCCTGCTTCATTGTCAGAGGCTTTATACAGGGCCTTGCCAAAGAATTAATCAGCCTGGTTTTCCTCATTCTAGCTATCTTTCTAGCCTGGCTTTTCTACGAGGGTCTTGCCAATACGCTGCTATCAAGCGCAGACACCTCAGATAGTAGGAGTGTTTATGGACTTGCTTTTGGCGCCATCGTTGTTGCTTTTTGGCTAACCAAAAGAGCATTGTACAAGCTCACTGAAGCGGCATCCTATGTTAGCAACCCTTGCGCCCTTAACAGCTTTGTTTCTATTGCTATTTTCCTCGCTGTTATTGCCATTGTTTCTTGGAATTATATCAATGTTTTGGCCGACCTGGAAGTGATGGGCGTCGTCATTGAAAACGCCGGCATCAGAACTTGGATCTCTTTTGCTGTGATTTATACTGCTATTTTTATTGCCTCCAGAGCGCTTGTTAGATTATTAAATATCACTATTGGCACTGAGCAACCTTGTTTACTGGCACCCTTCTTTGAAAGAACCCTAAACATCTTGAGCGGCATTGACAACCTTCTCAATGCGCGCAATATTGTTGGTATCAAAAACAAATTTTTAGGCGCTTTTGTTGGTCTCTTTAAAGGCGGCCTATTTGTACTTATTATTGTCTTAGTTTTACAAAGTGTCAGCTGGGTCTCTCAGCAATATTTCTGGATTGAAACCCAAGGCGCACTGAGAACATTCCAAGATTGGAGTGTTGATATAAAACCAAATTTGTCAGAGCATTTGCTTTTTGTTGAACTCGAGCCAGGTGATGAGATTATTGCCGAGCAAACCATAAAAATAGAGGAATAAATTATGTGCGGTATTGTTGGAATGCTTTCTACCACTAAAAGAGATGTTGGCGTGTACATTTACGACGCATTAACAATTATCCAGCACCGAGGCCAAGATGCCGCGGGCATTACCACTGCAGATAAAGGTCGATTCTTTATGCGCAAGGGCAATGGTTTGGTACGCAATGTTTTTAGAACAAAACACATGGCATTACTTAAAGGTGATATGGGTATTGGCCATGTTCGTTACCCAACAGCGGGCACCTCGTCTGGCGCCGAAGCGCAGCCATTCTACGTCAATTCACCTTATGGTATTGCTTTTACCCACAATGGCAATCTTACCAACACCGACTCCTTGGCGAAGGAGTTGTTTGAGCAAGATAGAAGACACACCAATACCAATTCCGACTCTGAAATATTGCTTAACGTGCTCGCCAGCGAGATTGCAAAGCAAGAAAAAAACCGAATTGATGAAAAAGATATTTTCACCGCAGTTAACAAACTCCATCAGAGAGTTAAAGGTGCTTACGCCGCTATTGGCATGATTCCTGGGTACGGTATTTTTGGCTTTAGAGATCCTAACGGTATTCGCCCACTGATTCTTGGAAAAAGAGAGACCAACGGCGGCATAAAATACATGCTTGCCTCTGAAAGTGTCGCACTAACAGCATTAGGCTACACCGTTTCGAGGGACGTTGAGCCAGGCGAAGTCATTGTTATTGATCGAAAAGGCATTATTCACGCCCACCAATGCGCTGAAAGCCCAGAGCTCACGCCTTGTATTTTCGAGTACGTCTACTTCGCAAGACCCGATTCAATTATCGACAACGTATCTGTTTACAAAGCTCGCCTAAGAATGGGGGAGCGCCTTGCTGACAAAATTAAAGCCAAGTGGAAGGATGAAAAAATTGATGTTGTTATACCTATTCCAGACACCTCTCGCACTGCCGCATTGCAACTCGCTTACGAGCTAGGCGTCAAATATCGCGAAGGTTTTATCAAAAATCGCTATATTGCCCGAACATTTATTATGCCTGGGCAGAAGGAGCGAAAAAAATCGGTTCGGCAAAAACTTAGCGCCATCGAGCTGGAATTCAAAGGCAAAAATGTTTTACTTGTTGACGATTCAATTGTTCGTGGCACAACCAGTAAAGAAATCGTACAAATGGCTCGAAACGCAGGCGCTGCCAAAGTATTTTTTGCTTCTGCCGCACCCGCCGTTCGCTATCCCAATGTTTACGGCATTGACATGTCAAGCAAAAATGAATTTGTCGCGCACAACAAAAGCACAGAGGGTGTCTGCAAAGCGATTGGTGCCGATCGATTAATTTATCAAAATTTAGACGACTTAATTTGGTCTGTTCAACAAGGCAATCCTGACATTAAGACCTTTGATTGCTCGTGTTTTGACGGTAAATACGTCACCAAGGATATTGATAATACTTATCTGGATAGCATTGAGGCATTAAGGTGCGATGACGCAAAACAACAGATCGAAACCAACGAGAGCTCTGAAATGATTTGTAATGATGTGGAATAAGGTTGATTATTAAAAAACAACTATGACAGAAAGAAAATTCGAAACCATTGCCATTAGAGAAGGCCATAGAAAAACAGAGGAGCAAGAGCACTCGCCAGCTATTTTTCTAACCTCCAGCTTTACCTTTGATAGTGCAGAGCAGGCAGCTAAACGCTTTGCCAAAGAAGAGCCGGGTAATATTTATACAAGATTTACCAACCCTACAGTGGATGCATTTCAAAACCGCTTAGCGGCGCTCGAAGGCGCTGAAAGATGCCTAGCAACATCAAGCGGTATGTCTGCTATATTTGCAACACTAATGGCACTACTCAAATCTGGCGATCATATGGTCGCCTCTCGCTCTATGTTTGGCACAACCATTGTGTTGCTTAACGATATTATCTCGAAATTCAATATTGGAGTGACTTTTGTCGACTTAGAGGATGTCAACACTTGGAAAGATTCGATTCAAGAAAACACCAAGATTTTTTTGCTAGAAACGCCATCTAACCCTCTGGGAGAGGTGGTCGATATTCGTGCATTGGCGGCGATTAGCAAAGAAAACAATATCGTATTAGTGGTTGATAACGTCATTATGACACCCGCACTGCAACAGCCTTTGGCTTTGGGTGCGGATTTAGTTATCCACTCTGCAACAAAGTACATTGATGGTCAGGGACGCTGTTTGGCTGGTGCAATTGCTGGCAGTAATGAACTGCTCAAAGAAATTGACGGCTTTATCAGAGCAACTGGACCAACTCTCAGTGCTTTTAATGCATGGATTTTAATTAAAGGTCTTGAAACTCTATCGCTGAGAATGAAGGCTCACTGTAATAATGCTGGCAAGCTCGCCAACTGGCTGGAAGGGCAAGAATTTGTTGAGAAAGTGCATTATTTGGGTTTAGAGTCTCACCCTAGTCACGAGCTAGCTAAAACACAGCAATCTGGCTATGGCGGTATTGTTTCCTTTGAGGTCAAGGGTGGCAAGCAAGGCGCGTTTCGCCTCATCAATAACACCAAAATGCTCTCCATCACTGCAAACCTTGGTGACACTAAAAGCACAATTACCCATCCAGCAACCACCACGCACGGTCGCCTAAGTAATACAGAAAGAGCGCTGAGCGGAATTACTGATGGACTAGTGAGAATCTCTGCAGGACTTGAAGATATAGACGACATTATCTCTGATTTTAAGCCTTAACTTGGATTTTACACATTAAGCAACTATGATAAAATTCCTGCTACAAAAGGAATATCAACACACTATGAAGCAAAATAGCTATTCTTATGAAGATCTGATCAGTTGCGGTAACGGCGAGCTATTCGGGCCTGGAAACGCCCAACTCCCACAACCACCAATGTTGATGTTTGATCGTATTAGTGAAATCTCTGACGAGGGCGGTGAGTACGGCAAAGGCATTATTACCGCCGAACTGGATATTAATCCCGACCTATGGTTTTTTGACTGTCACTTTACCGAAGACCCAGTGATGCCTGGCTGTCTTGGGGTTGACGCCATGTGGCAACTGGTGGGTTTTTACTTGGGTTGGCTTGGCGGGCCTGGTAGAGGTCGCGCTCTAGGTGCTGGCCAAATTAAATTTACCGGTCAAGTTTTACCTACCAACAAAAAAGTGATATACAAAATCAATCTATCTCGAGTCATTGCACGCAAGCTCTATATGGGTATCGCCGACGCTACAATGGAAGTAGATGGAAAAGTAATTTACGAAGCCACCAACCTTAAGGTCGGCCTATTCACCGACACCTCTACCTTCTGATGAAGCGCGTCGTTATTACTGGCATGGGAATCGTTTGCAGTCTTGGCAAAAACAAGGCTGAAGTACTTGAATCACTAAAAACAGCCAAATCAGGCATTAAATATAGCGAAAAATACGCCGAAATGGGTCTTCGATCCCATGTGCACGGTGAAATTCCAGAAATCAATCCAAAAAAAATAATCGACCGCAAAATGTTGCGCTTTATGGCTGACGCCTCGATTTATAACGCCCTAGCATTAGACGAGGCCATTAAGCAATCTGGCCTTAGTGAAGAGCAGGTCTCAAATGAACGCACCGGCTTGATTACCGGCTCTGGCGGCGCCTCCAATCAAAATGTTGTTGAGGCAGCTGACATATTAAGAGAAAAAGGCATTAAACGTGTCGGCCCTTACCGAGTGCCGCCAACCATGGGTTCAACAACGTCAGCGTGTCTTTCTACACTGTTCAAAATTAAAGGCATTAATTATTCAATTACCTCTGCCTGCTCTACCAGTGCGCATTGTATTGGTAACGCCATGGAACAAATTCAACTTGGAAAGCAGGATGTTGTTTTTGCTGGTGGTGGTGAAGAGCTTGATTGGTCTCTAACAATGCTATTTGATGCCATGGGTGCGCTATCATCTAAATACAATGACACCCCAGAGAAAGCTTCAAGAGCTTATGATGCCAACCGAGATGGTTTTGTTATATCCGGCGGTGGCGGTGCATTGGTGCTTGAGTCTTTAGAGCACGCACAAGCTCGAGGTGCAAGCATTATTGCCGAGCTTACTGGCTATGGCGCAACATCAGATGGCTACGATATGGTCGCACCATCAGGCGAAGGCGCTAAGCGCTGCATGCAACTAGCTACCAGTACAGTCAATGGTTCAATTGACTATATTAACGCCCACGGCACTTCGACACCAGTCGGTGATATGAGAGAGTTGCAGGCTATTAAAGAGGTATTTGGTGACAATATTCCGATGGTGAGCTCGACAAAATCTTTGTCTGGTCACGCATTAGGAGCGGCAGGCGTTAACGAATCAATTTACTCATTACTAATGCTGGAGCATGGTTTTGTTGTTGAGTCAGTCAATATAGAGGACTTAGATGAAGAGGCAGAAGGTGTGCCAATTGTCAGAGAAACTAAAGAGGTTTCACTTAATCGAGTGATGTCTAATAGCTTTGGTTTCGGCGGCACCAATGCTTGTTTGGTATTCGAAAAATTTACCGACTAACACCACAAACCCTAAGGTCTGGCGTCAATCTCCTTATTTTCTTTTTCTGTAGGTGGCAACATGTCAGCCTTTGAGATACCTAGCGCCAAAATCATTGAGCTCGCCACATAAATCGACGAGTATGTACCAATAATCACGCCAATCAACAAGGCCCCAGCAAAGCTGTGGATCACCTCACCGCCCAAATAGAACAAGGCCAACAAAACCAGCAAGGTGGTCAATGAGGTCATAATTGTGCGTGACAGTGTTTGATTAAGCGCATCATTAATAATTGGCTTCGGCTCAACGAGACGCGTCGAAAGGAAGTTTTCACGAATACGGTCAAAAACAACAATCGTGTCATTCAGCGAGTAACCAATCACCGCCAAAATAGCCGCTAAAACAGTCAGATCAAATTCAATTTGAAGGGCTGAAAAAATACCCAGTACAATAATAACGTCATGAACCAGCGCCGCAATTGATCCCAGGGCAAAGCGATATTCGAATCTGAAAGCAACGTAAATCAAAATACCAATCAAAGCGTAAAGCATCGCAAGACCGCCATCATTAGTCAACTCTTCGCCCACTTTTGGCCCTACAAATTCGACCCGACGAACATCAATACCTTCACCAAGCATGTGAATAATCGAAGAACTTAATTTTGCTGATGATACTTGCTGCGGCTCAAGCTGTATCAACACCTCAGTATCAGAACCGAAATATTGCACATTGGTGCCTTGGTAGTTTGCTTCGTCGAGTTTTGCGCGAATATCTTCAAGATCGGCAGTTTGTTGATAGCCGACTTCAATTAGCGTTCCACCCGTAAAGTCGATACCTAATTTAAGGCCTTGGATTGATAACGAAATAATAGATGCAACCAACAAGATGGCAGAAAAAACCATTGCCAAGTGTCGTCTATTGACAAAGTCAATAGTCGGAATATTTAGGGATTTCAAACTCATATCGCCAACTCCTCAACTTTTTTATCACCGTAAATAATGTTAATCAACGCGCGCGAAACCACGATTGCGGTAAACATCGAGGTGATGATGCCAATTGACAAAGTCACCGCAAATCCCTTGATTGCACCAGTACCAAAGCTAAATAAAACAACCGAAGCAATCAGGGTGGTAATGTTTGCATCAGCAATAGTTAATAGCGCTTTTTCATATCCGGCAGCAATAGCTTTTTGAATATTACTGGTCGATTTTAATTCTTCCTTAATACGCTCAAAGATAAGTACATTGGCGTCAACGGCCATACCAACCGTAAGCACAATACCAGCGATTCCCGGTAAAGTGAGGGTTGCTTGAATTAATGACAAAACAGCAACAATCGTTACAAGATTGAGCGTCAATGCCACATTGGCAACCATGCCAAAAACGCGATAACGCCAAACCATGAAAGCCAAAACCAAAACAAAACCCACCAAAACTGACAGCAAGCCTTTAGCAATATTATCAGCACCCAAACTTGGACCGATTGTACGCTCTTCAATAATTTCAATCGGAGCAGAAAGAGAGCCAGCTCTCAGTAGTAAAGCAAGATTTCTAGCTGCTCTTGCACTTTCCATGCCGGTGACCTGAAAGCGGTTTGAAAAAGTACCTTGAATCGTGGCAGCATTGATAATATCTTGTGTCTTGGTACGAATCTTAACCATTTCGCCACCTTCGAGCACAGTTTCAACCTTGTTCTCTATATAAACCACCGCCATACGATGATTAATAAATTCCTTGGTAGTCTCCAGCATCGAGCGACCGCCTGCGCTATCAAGCTGAATATTCACCATTGGTGCATTATTCTGGTCTATACCCGAAGACGCGCCAGTAATGTTCTCACCGGTAGCGATAACACTAGTCTTAAGTAGTAATGGTTGGCCACTTTTAAAGTAATACAACTTCGATCCTGTTGGAATATTTCCAGAGTTAATCGCTGTTTGCAGGTCATTTTTTTCATCAACCAATCTGAATTCAACCGTGGCAACCGCACCCAAAATCTCTTTCGCACGAGCCGTATCTTGCACACCAGGCAACTGCACAACAATGCGCTCTGACCCCTGTTGTTGAATAATAGGCTCGGCTACACCCAGCTCGTTAACTCGATTGCGCAATGTCGTAATGTTCTGTTTTAGTGCGCTTGCTTTAGAGGCCTTTTGCGCCGCAAGTGAAATCTCCAAGCTAAGTTGGAGCTCCGATTCACTTCCTTCGACAATTTGCAAATCAACCAGTTCGTCATTAATCAAAGCTTTGGCTTGTATTTTTGACTCTTCGGTTTTGAAGGTAACAAGCAAACTATGATCCTCTTTGCGGATACTCTTATACAGACGATCCTCTCGAAGCAAAGTTCTCAGTTCGTTGTAATAACGGTCAATCGACATCGCTACAACCGCCTCCATATCGACCTCAAGCAAGAAGTGCACACCACCCCTCAAGTCCAAGCCCAAGGACATAGCTCGGCCACCTAAATCTGACAACCACTGCGGTACCGAAGGCGCAAGGTTGAGCGCAACAACATAGTTGCGACTCAATGTTTCTTTCAACAGCGCCTTAGTAGAAAGTTGCGCTTGAGAATCGTCAAAGCGAACCAAAATGCGGTTATCGCTCAAGCCAATCGATTTGTAATCAACCGTATTTGTCGTAAGCACACCCTCAACTGTCGCTAAATCTTGTTCACCGACACTGGCATCACCTGCGCTAGAGATTTGGATTGCCAAATCAGAGCCATAAATATTTGGTAATGCATACAGTGCTGATAATAAAAGAAAAAAAGCAATGAGTGCGTTTTTCCAGCCAGGGTAATGATTCATTTTATTTTTTCTTCAATCTTCAAGTTTAAACAGTGCCTTTAGGCATTTTATTATTAATGCCTTGCTTTTGCACCTTCAGAACTACACCAGAGGCAACCTCTAAGCTCACAAAAGACTCATCAACAGAGGTAATTTTTCCAACAACACCGCCGTTAGTCACCACTTCATCGCCTTTTTTCAGTTCGCTTAATACCTTCTTGTGGTCTTTAGCGCGTTTTTGTTGTGGCCTGATAAGCAAAAAATACATCAAAGCAAACATGGCTATCAAGATAAATATTTGTTGGTCCATTATGGTTCTCCAAAAAAGTTAAGTCCGTTATTTTATAGTAGTTAAGTCACCCATGTAGCTTTGCAACACCTCGGGAATGGCGATACCACCATCCGCTTGCTGATAGTTCTCAATCACTGCCACCAGTGTACGACCAACCGCAAGACCCGAGCCATTCAGTGTGTGCAGTAGTTCTGTATTGTTGGTTTCAGGATTTTTCCATCTCAGTTGCATGCGTCGCGCTTGAAAATCTTCAAAGCAAGAACACGATGAAATTTCGCGATAGGCTGATTGTCCTGGCAACCACACTTCAAGATCGTAAGTTTTGGCCGAAGAAAAGCCTAGGTCACCCGTACACAAAATCACCTTGCGGTATGGCAACTCTAGTGCTTGCAAAATACCTTCTGCATGAGAGGTTAATTGCTCAAGCACCTCGTAAGAAGATTCTGGTTTGGAAATTTGCACCAACTCCACTTTTTCAAACTGGTGTTGACGAATTAGGCCCCTAGTGTCACGACCATAAGCGCCCGCTTCTGAACGGAAACACGGCGTATGTGCTACAAACTTTAATGGCAAATCTGACTCTTTAATAATCGAATCACGCACAATATTGGTTACCGGTACTTCAGCTGTTGGAATCAAATAAAGTGATTTTGCTTCACCCTCTTCGCCTTTAAGACTTGTTTTAAACAAGTCTGCCTCAAATTTTGGCAATTGGCCTGTGCCAGTCAGTGAATCTGCATTAACCAAGTATGGCGCATAAGTTTCAGTGTAGCCATTGACTTCGGTGTGTTGATCGAGCATGAATTGCGTCAATGCTCGATGCAGCTTGGCTAACTTGCCCGTCATCACAACAAATCTGGTACCTGTAATTTTCGCTGCCGTGGCAAAGTCCAAGCCGAGCTTTTCGCCCAAATCAACATGATCTTTTACCTCAAAATCGTATTCACCAGGCTCGCCCCATGTTGACACCTCAATATTATCATCCTCGCTATCGCCGTGTGGCACTGAAGGGTGTGGAATATTTGGCATTGACATGGCAATGTCATCAATTTGGTTTTGAATTTCCTGCAATTCAGCCTTGCCGTCTTCTAATTTTGTGCCAAGATTTGAAACCTCATCGAGTAATGGCTTAATATCTTCACCGGCGGCTTTTGCTTGGCCAATGGCCTTTGATCGAGTATTGCGTAAATTCTGCAATTCTTGGGTTTTTACTTGAACAATTTTTCTCTTTGCTTCAAGCGCCTTAAAGGCCTCTACATCGAAGCTGTAATCTCTTCTGTTGAGCTGCTCTACAACATAATCAATATTCTCTCTTAACTGCTTACTTGCTAACATAACTAAATTCTATTAAAACCTTGCAATATCAACATTTAACAATGCTTGATACCACTAGAAAACTTAAAGCAGAGATTATACTATGCCCGTTACATTTATAGGCGCTGATGCGTGCCCAGAAGTGGGCATTTGAAGGTGCCAAATATGCGTTTCAAATAGCACTTTACTATTGGAGGCCTTTGTAACAATCAACTCATGAGGCGTCAACCAGCAACCCGGTCGTATGCTTCACTTCGGCAATACCAACGTGACTTTGAGCCTCCAGAATATGTGGAAGTTTTAGCAAATGTTTGCGTAAAAATTGTTCATAACTTTGAATATCTTTAGTGACAATGCGCAGCGAATAGTCCACTCCGCCTGTTATCGTTCAACACTCTACAACCTCACGAAAACCGACCACAGCCTCTTCAAACTCACTCAACATTTTTCTACCGTGAACGCTGAGCTTAATATTGACAATAAAAGTGATTCAATCTATTGTGATTGAGCGCGAAGTTTTGTCATATGCTCCTCTCTAAAGGCTTCATCACTGAGCGCCTTCGGCGTTAAGAATTCTGGGTCAATATTCACACCAAAAGTAATTTTATCTATTTTCATATTGGTGAGGCGCTGACTGACTAAATTCATAAATCCAAGGCTTTTTGCTACCCAAGTTTGATTTATATACTCAATAGAGCCGGCTTGAATCCTTTTGATAATATTTCCCTGTTGGTCGAATATTTGCACTTTTAAAGCCACAAAACGCTCTGTATCAATCCACGTTTGTGTTTTTCCGTTACTGCTTTTATTGAGACGATCAGCGTTTGGTGTTGCCTCAATCACCACAACAGGTCTGCCCTTGTACTTACCTGTCTCGATAATCTCATAGCTGTAATCATCAAGTTTGCCAACTTCCTGATCTTCCAATGAAATCTCAGTACCGAATAGACTAGCCCCTTCAGTGTTGTCGCCTTCGCCCTGACTCACTGCAATCTTCTTAACTTTGCCAAGTGCTGGCAAATAAAGCCAAGTTTCATTTTCTTTGTCGCCGTCATTGTAAGCATAACTCAGCATGCCGATACCTTTTTCGTACTCAGGTGCCACCACCATAATAAGTGAGCGAGTATCCAAATTGTCTTTGCCGGTATTAATTTGCGCACTTTCAATTATCTTTACACGAGGATTTTCAACACATTTTAACTTGCCCCCAGAGGTGCCGTATTTGCAAGTAGTTATAATCATGCTGGTAAACGCAGAATTTGCTGTGTTTCTTCTATTGTCGTCAACTTTCTGCATTAACTCCAATGCGCTCAAGCCAGAATCGGCCATGGCAACAGGGCTGCCAATCATCAATGCAGCACTAATAAAAGTTACAAGTAGGGTTCGAGCAGTCATTTAACATCTCCGCTAAAATTAAAATTATCGTCAACATTTTTCTCGCCGAATTTTGGTTTAAAAATCATAATCAAAGCAGGGAAAAATAACAGGTCGCACAGCAAAGCGACAAAAATGGCAAGCGAGCCAAAGGTGCCAATTTTTACCAGACCCAAATGGTCGCTAAAGCTTAACATAAAGAAGCCACAACCCAGAATTAAAGTGGTAAATGTAACCGCCTGACCCACCTCTTTAATAGCGTCTATCAGCGCAAGTTTCATATTATTGGTAGCAACAAGTGCCATGCGATAATGGCTAATAAAATGAATGGTATCGTCCACAGCTATGCCGATAATAAGCGGTGCGATAATTAACGTATCGGTATCCAGTGGCACGTCCAAAAGTCCCATCAGACCAAACGCCAGTGTTGCGGGGATTAGGTTTGGAATAATAGACATCAGTCCCGCTTGCAGCGACCCCAGCGTCACCATTAATAGTGCACTAATCACAACCGCGGCAATCGCCAAGCTCTTAAACTGGGAATGACTCAGATCATCAGCCAACTTCATCATTAATGCAAAGCTGCCAGTGATTTGCACTTGCATTTGCGGAAAGCGCTGCTTAAGTCCAGCAAAAGCATTATCAATATCACTCTGAATATCATCAAAGAACAAGGCATACTCAGTCGAACCAGCGTTCTTCAGCTGCACGCTGATATGACTCTTGGAATAATCATCACTGACCAATGCTCGACGCTCTTTTGGATTGGCGCTGTTGAACAAATAAAGCAGTTGCGAAACCGTTGTTTTGTCATCGGGAATAGAGCGGTAACGCTCATCACCTTGCATAATGGCGTGCGTCTCTTTCACCAAGTCCGACAGCGAATTGCTGCGAATAATATAGTCACCATAGTTTTGCTGCAACGTCTGTTGCAGATCACTCATAACCCTTAACACCTCAGGCTCCATCATTGCATCCGACTCGCCCATTTTGAGCATAATCAGCATACTACCAGAGCCCATCATGTGCTCGTCCACAATATCGTAAGCCGTTCGAATTGGCACATCTTCGGAGAAGAGCTCGACAATATTAGAGTCGATCTTAACTTGCGAGGCACCGTAAAGACAGGCGGCAAAAATACCAACAAACACCACGACGACGACGTAACGAAAGCGCTCAACGAACGCCGGTATTTTATCCAGTAAAGGTTGCAGCCATACCGCACTCAGCAGCCACACCAGCCCCAATTTTCTCGCGAAAAAGTGTAGCGGTTTGATGAACAAGCAGAGGAAAGTTAAGGAGCTATTCTTAATTCGTATTAAGCGACCAATGAAACCACTTGCTTGTTGTTTTTGTGGTTTTTCAATTGGCATCGGATGCCAATAATCCAATAACACTGGCAATAGGTAGATGGTGTAGAGAAAGGCCATTAATACGCCGGCAGCAGAAGACAAGCCAAAGTTGGCAAACTGCGCCATACCCGTTGCGGCAAGGGATGACATGCCGGCCATTGTGGTAATGGTCGTTAGTAAAATAGGCACACCGGTTTTGCCATAAGCATGACTCAGAGCTTCTTCATGAACCTCGCCCTCACGACGAAAATACATATAACTACTCATCACATGCACACAATCAGCAACACCCACCGCAACCACCAACATCCCCGTTAAAGCAATCAGTGTTGAGGCTGTGATATCCAGCCAACCAAAACTACCAATCACGAATAACACACTCATGCCAATCGCTAACTGGGGCAAAACAACCGCCGAAGCGGAACGGAACAATGACCATAACAACACATTAATGACCACGATCATGCCAATCAACAACAAACCCGCATGAATTATTGTGTCCCACGCCAGCTCCGTCATCGAAGCATTGCCTATCGGATAAAAATCAAATTGCTGAAGAAAGTAATCTTGTTTATAAATACCCGAGACCGCCGGCATAAAAGTCAGGTAAAGGTTGGGATCAAGCTCCTCAAACTTAACCTTTTTAACGGACGCCTCTTCATCCACCAAGACCTCAAAATTATCAAAAACATCGTCGAAAGAGTCTTCTATAAGCCAATAGTTGTTTTGCTCATTAGTATCAATGATGGGTATTGTGCCAAAGTCCGTTTGTATTGATAGTGCACCAAAACGATGATCCTTAGAAAACATAAACAAAGGTAGTGCACTTTGAGCATTTGCCAATTTTTTAATTTGCTCGAGTGCGTACGGGTCTGTTGGAATGTCGCGCGGCACCAAAAGTGGCGCACTAAGAGTGTCGCCCTCACTTTTTTGAATACGAATATTCGTCAGCGATTGAACACGCTTAATATGACCGAGCACCTCTACTTGCTCCAGTGTCAAACCATACTTGTCGATTGATATTTGCGGGCCTCTATGCGCAGCATTAGCAAGCGCATCTGTTAACTCCGAGATTAACGTTAGGGATTGATGGGAAAAAACATCACCGTCTTTAGCTTCATATACAATAAACAGGCCATCGTCACTGCCAAATTGTTGGCGAAACTCACTTAGTGCATCCAGCGCGGGGTCGCCCTTCTCAAACCAAGACTCAATGGAAAAATCCAAAGTAAAGCGGTTGGCGCCAACAGCCATAAAGACAGTCGAAAGCAAGGCCAACACAAGAACCAATTTACGACGCGGCCTAAGTTGCCCAGGGACCTTTTCAAAATAAAGACTAAGTGCTAATAGTAAGGCCTTCATATTAAATGACGATTATAAATATTGAAATTTGAGTATTTATTCTAACAGCTATTAAGCGCTTTAATATCGTCTTTAATTGAAAAAATTAAGCCATACAATAATCGTTAAAAAATGTTGCAAATGAAGCGATAAATTTATCTAAAGACCTGAAAAACACCTTAAATATGGCAAATATAGGCGAAAAAAATGGCAAAATTGCGCTGTTTTAATCAATTTATTGAGAGCTTAAAGGGTTTGTTCAGGAAATTTTAGGCTGTACGCTCTCAGGGCATTCCCCCTTATACTCAAAGAGCAGTGCAGGGTTTACTTCTACCGGTGTTTGGCGACAGAGGGCCGCAATTGAGCTTATTGCCAAGGCTGAGCCAATATGAAAGCGCCCTCAGAAGCAGCGTTGACGCCAGAATGCAAGAGAAACTTAGCGAAGGGTAAGAAAAATACACCGCCAGCTGTTTGGCATTTCGTTGGTATTCTATGGACAACCCTTGTTCATCACTGCAAGTGAAAATAAGCTGGTTTGGTTTCCAGACGAGTATCATCCACATGCTTGCCTACGGTGAAGTGATAAAGACTTTGCCATTCAGTCCCCTTGATGCCAAGTATTTTGTGCATCTCGTCATCAAAGAAACAGCCGATACCAGTGGCTCGCAGATCTTGCACTTCTGATTCTAGATAAAGCACCTGCCCCACCAATCCTGTTTCCCAGAAGAGTCTAGGGTAGATTGACGGATCCTGTTTAATAACAGAATCAAAGTGAGCAAGCATACCAAGAGAGTAAGCACTATCACCGGCTATGGCCTGATTACAACTAAGCAACTGTGCGTCAACCCTGAAATCGCCTTTTTGCAAACAATACAAAGGCAAGTCTGGCGTTACTTGGTGCCAGTCAAACTTCGAATGCATAAGATTTTTCAACGATTCAATATTTTCGGAATTTCGAACCAAGATGTACAGTCCCGAATCAAGACCCTCCACCGCATGAACAAATATCGCGAGATGAACTTGAGCTTCATAGGGAAGTACATCAAAGGGACAGCCATTCGATGGTAGAGTTTTCTCCAAAGTGTGACTAAAATTGGCCAGATTTGTACGGCTGGTATTCTGGTCATAGTTTTGTGCGCTGCGCCTTCTTCTAATAATTTCTTCAGCTGTAAATGCAGAGGTGAAAGCGCCCTCATTAGGATTTGAAGAGTTAGGCATCTGCAGAACACCGGAATTGTTTATCTGACTTGCTTTCTGCACCTTCTCGATGATGCTCCATTCAACATGCTTTTCACTGAGGCGATTTGGCGGGTGTGTGTATATAGGATTTTCTTGCAAATCAAACCATTCCAAAATTACCTTTGAGTCTTGCTGTTTTCCCTCAACCCAATAAAGGCACTCGACATGCTCTGCCTCTCCGTCCGTCCAGTGCAATTGATCAAAGCCCAAAAATCGCTCTAACCTCTTTGCCGAAATCTTTGGAATTAAGCTCATCTTCCAGCCGTTTAAATTACAAGCAAAACGAAAAGCACCTAGAGCATGACCCAAATCGTGCTGGCAATAGCGAAAAGCTCGTTCGCCATACTTCCAAGCCTCGCGCCAAGGAATGCTAGTTAAAATGACACCAAATCCCCCACAATCCTGGAGCCAACCTGCCTGACTCCGACCAAGAAGCGCCCTTTTTTCAAGAACGTGTAAATAAGGGTTGTAGTGAGTGACACAAGCTTCTTGTTGGGGAAAATCAGGCAATAGCAAGTAGCACTCGGTTGGGTGAAGATTTCCGCTGGAAGGATTCATTCTCAGCGCCCATTCAGAAGCGCCGTACTTCTTCCAAGCCGAAAGCCCCATACTAAGCTCTAACATATTGGCAATGGATTCGATAGAAATCGAATCTCGGCTACTCTTGGGTTGGTAAAGTGACGAATAAGGCAGTCCTCGATCCTTATCGATTAAAGGCAATTGAATTTGAGGTGCGCCATCAAACAATCGATAAGGTAGCGGCTGATTATCCCAATCCAAGTATCCGGGGGAGCGAGCATAGCGGTGCAGACGATGCTTGGTTTGTTGGTGATAGTCTTTGACTATTCCATATTTCTTGGATTGATCGATACTCACCCTAATAAGTCACCCAACCATGATTAAAGATTGTTTAAATAAACTATATACTGTTTATTGCTGTTTTAATTAATTTCTTAACTACTTTAGGCTGTTGCTCTGGGAATCTGAGACTGCTTCGCAGGGCGATTTTACTGAAATCGGCATGTTTCAGAAATAACTAACCTTTTAAAGCGCGTCGATTCCAATAAATAATCAAAGGAGTGATTACCATTGTAGGTGCAATCCAAGCCAACCAGGCAGGGTCTGTTGAGACATTAACGACAAAGGTTGTGGTAAGGGTTGCAATGGTGCCTGCGAGCATATTGGTTAGGTGTCTGGCGATTCTCTTGTTACCGATAGTGCGTCTTGAAATATGACTCTTCATGTCAGTCAGGCCAATACATGCAGCAATCACTGCAAATACCGCCAGCGTTACCCACATATTACCCTCTTCAGTTGATATGCTGTAGGCTCCGACAGCCATAGTGAGTGCTGTTAAGAGCATAATAAACACTGCAAACCAGTCCAGCTTACTTGGCCGCCCAGAACGGTTCACAGCAAAACGCCAACCGGCAAAAACCAAGTAACTACTAAAGAGCGCTATGAGAAATAAGAACATTTTTTCACTAATTATCGCCATTGGTATTGCTGTAACACCAATGGTTGCCATACCTAGCGCGTAAATACGACCAACTTTACGGTGGAAATTGGAACCTTTTTTACTTGATACCGCCATCAATGCACAAATCAAAGCAACAGAGCCACCAGCGATATGCACGAATAACAAAATTTCTTTCATTTTGATCTATATGTGAACGAATGCCACATGATAGCACAAGCTTGGCGAATTATGAAACCAGCCTAACGCGGAACGAGCGGCCTTTCAATCTACCATTAGATAGTTTTTTCAATGCCGGTTTGAGCAAATTTAACTGCACAGCCACATAAGACCAATTAGCCGAAACGTTAATCTTGCCAACCGAATCACCGGGTATGCCACCGTCACCAGTCAAGGCACCCACAATGTCGCCAGGTCGTACTTTTTGTTTTTTACCGCCATCAATTTTGATTGTGGCCATTAATGGCTTTTTCACTGGTTTATCCAGCAAACTCTCGGATGGCAAAGGGTCGCTATATTTCTCAGCATCAACACCCAGCTCCAGCGCATCCACTTTATGCATCTCTCTGTTGCTATACAAGGTGCAAGCTATGCCACTACTACCCGCCCTGCCAGTGCGCCCAATACGATGAACGTGCGTTTCTGGATCATGAGCGATATGGTAATTGATTACCAAATCAAGCGCATCAATATCCAGCCCTCTAGCGGCCACATCAGTTGCAACCAGCACAGGAATGCTTTTATTGGAAAACCGAATCAACGCTTGATCGCGCTCACGCTGGTCAAGATCGCCATGAATGGCGAGCGCATAAAAACCCCAATCGTTGAGTTCGTCCGCCACATCTTGGGTGTCGCGCTTGGTATTGCAAAAAACCAATGCAGAATTCACGCTATGCTTTGCCAACAACAAACGCAGAGCAATCATTCTCGACGATGCATCGCTCACTTGGTGAAAGGCTTGTTTAATGGTTTCCTCATCGTGTGTAGAAGGTGCCTGAACAGTGATTGGATCCAGCATAACGCGCTCTGCAATCGATTCAATTTCCCTAGGAAAGGTTGCACTAAAAAGCAGAGTTTGTCGATTTGTCGAGATACAATCGACAATATCATCAATCGTATCCTGAAAACCCATGTCCAACATACGGTCTGCCTCATCCAACACCAGGGTACTTACCGAGCCGAGCCTCAAAGTTTTCTTGCGCAAGTGGTCATCAATTCGCCCAGGCGTACCCACCACAATATGCGCACCACGTTCCAACGAGCCAATTTGTGGGCCAATAGGCACGCCACCACACAATGTTAGTATTTTGACGTTGTGTGTTGCTCTAGCGAGTCGACGCAACTCACTTGCCACTTGATCAGCAAGCTCACGCGTCGGACAAAGCACTAAGGATTGGGTTTTGAAGAGTTTGACGTCAAGTTTTTGCAATAAGCCCAAACCAAAGGCGGCTGTTTTGCCGGAGCCGGTTTTACCTTGGCCAATAACATCCTTACCGGCCAATATTGCCGGCAAGCTTAATGCCTGAATAGGTGTCATCGTATGATAGCTCAAAGTGCTTAAATTGGCGGTTAATTCAGGGTTTAGTCCGGCAGACTCGAAGGTTGTATCACTCACAATATTAACTCATAAAAACAATAGCGGATATTTTACGCTAAGTATGATTACCAACTGTGAATCTCCCTTATCTTCCTGACTTTAATCATTCAACGACTTACGAAAGGTCAACATTGAAGATCGTGAAAAATCGTGTTTTTGGTAAAAACGATGGGCACCGTCGTTATCATCATCAGTCAATAAGGTGATTCTTGGGCAGCCTTGTTCTTTCGCAAATTGAATAGCCAAGGCTCTCGCAACATCAAAACCCCAATATTCTTTACTTCATGCTACTGCCAACAAATAAATCTAAAAATTGAGTTTACCGCTAAACAATAACCTTTAATTTCTTTTCTAGCACCTGCACTTCAAGGTGCGTTGTTTGAGGGTAGGGGACCTCCCCATCAGCTTCAACCGCAAAAGATTCATCTGCGCTAATAACAACACGCTTGGCGAGAAAATTCTTTAGAATTGGCTCATTGGTATGCGCGCCTTTCATTATTTTTGGTATCAAGCTGAGGATCTGCACACGACCAATACCATCTGCCACCATAACGTTAAGCAGGCCGTCATCAACAATAGCATCAGGGCAGACCCAAAAACCACTACCAAAACAGCGTCCATTAGTGACAACCGTCATCGTTGTTGATTGCTCAAATGGCGCCTGATCATCAATTTGAATACTAACTTTTGGAATGTGGTAATCAATCAGCGTTTTCATAATTGCGGCTATATATGCCGCCATACCTGTGAGAAACTTCGGCACCGTGGTAAAGTTAAGGGCTGCTTGAGCGCCAAAACCAATGTCCATGCCGTTCATAAAATACTGCGGGTCGCTGTCTGATTGATCCACTGATAGTCGTCCAACATCAAACAGTTTTGTCTGACCCTGGGCAATTTTCTCGACTGCCACACGCCAATCAAACACCTTGCCACCAATTGCGGTTTCCGGTGGAATAACTTTGGCAAAGTCATCACCATTGCCGAGCGGTATCACACCTAGAGCAATTGTTTCGCCTTCACTCGATGCTCGCAGCAGCCCGTTCACCACCTCGTGAACCGTGCCATCGCCACCGACAGCAATGACTGCAGAGTATTCCTCAGGCGCTTTTTCAGCAAGTAATACGGCCTCAAGAGGGGCAGACGTTGCCACAACATCAAACTCAACACCGGATTCAATCAATGCTCGCTCGACTTCTGGCCAGTGCTTGATTGCGCGGCCTCGGCCTGCAGCGGGGTTGTAAATAACAAGATGCCGACTCATAATTTTTGGATTCTTCAATCTTAATCAATTATCTCAACTTCTACTTTTTCAAGGTCAATAATTGCATCTCTAATACCATCTGGAATATCTGCTTTAATATTATTAATGTAATCAAACATTACAATCTTGCCATCACCCAAAGCGGCCAACCTACTGTGTTTCTGGCTTATGACAGCGTATTTCATTATAAAATGCTGCCGCGCTAATGACTCAACCCTAACCCCTACCGTTATCTGATCGGGAAAAGCAAGTGGATAAATAAACTTGCATTGGGTGGAGGCCAGTATAGGAGAAATTCGCTTATCGCCAAGCAAGCCATCGGCGTCAATTTTCTCAAAATAGGCAATTCGTGCCATTTGAAAATATTTGAAATATTCTATATTGTTAACGTGTTGTAGGGCATCCATATCACCCCATTCAACTTTGATATCCACAACTATTTCAAAATCATCTAGTAATTCGCTCATTTTTTGTCCTGTGTTTAGAGATCTTTGATTAGGTCTCTTATAAATTCAAAAATTTCCTTAAAAATACTGCATCGTTTTCGATGCCGGCTCGAACCTTCTTATAAAGCCCCCCTCTGACTTTTGCCTTGGTGGCTTGGTACGCTCTGTTATCAAGCTTGACGTACTCACTTGCCAATCTTTGTGCCACTTCCAATAATTCTTCTTGCTCGACCAACTTATCTAAAAAGCCAGCTTGAAGTGCATCTTTTGGTTGGAAAAATTCCGCAGTCAGCACGCTTCGATTAAAACACGCTGGGGTGAGTTGATTGCGACAAATTTCAATTGCAGACTCTGGCACAACCAAGCCAATAGCAACTTCATTAGCGCCCATTTTAAAAGGGCCTTCGATACCAATACGATAATCAGCACTGAGCATGATGAATACACCCATCGCCACGCAGTGGCCGGGGTTTGCGATGATGACTGGTGTTGGGAATTTGAGTATGCGCTCAGACAATTCAAAACCACCAATGAGCATTTGCAGTGCTTTCTCTCCCCCTTCTTTCAATGTTGGCAAATCAAAGCCGCCTGAGAAAATTCCCTCACGCCCGATAAGTACTACAACCGCCTTGTCTTCAACGGCCTGATCAAGAGCTGCATTGAGCTCTGTCTGCATGTCGGGCGACATCGCATTGACTTTGCCATCATCCATAGTGATAGTGGCTACTGACTCATTTAATTGGTAAGAAACAAGTGCGTTCATAGAGAAATAGGGCTAGTAAAAAAGTCTAAGTATAAAACATTTTTTGTGTTTGAAGTGCTCAGCTTAATGGTCACAGATGATATTAATTACGATATAAACCACACACCGTTTGTTAGTTGACAATCTAGAGAATCTAGTACCATGTGAATGATCAGGCCAATGCCGATAATACGTAATTTCGGTATAAAACAAAAAACCGCATATATGGCAATTGGTATAAAACTGTGCAAGGGGTGAAAACCAATACCGCAACGCGTTGCATCATAAATCGGCACAGCCAAAAGATGATCAATATCAACAAGCATGGTCGCCATCATCACAAAATAGGCAAACCTCCAGTTACCACGAAAGAATAAGCCAACAACAATAGCGGGGGCGCTTAAATGGAGCACTATATGAATGATGAGAACACTCCTGCGTCAATTGTAGGGTAGCAATTATCACATACAGGTACAGCGATACTTTGTGTATTGTTAACCGTGCGTAGCGAGTAGAATAATAAAGAACAACCATAACAATGGGGAGAGGTATGCCTTATACAGAAAAAAGAGCACAAAATATATACGACCAGTTGTTAACTTTATTTCAGAGTGGCAAGCTAGATGATGACATTAAGGATGTTCATACAGACAACAATAAGATTATTACTTTTGTATATGAAGATGGCGCAAAAATTGAGTTGTGGTATAGCTCCATACCAAAAGATAGCAAATGGCTAAGCACCAAACCGACAGGTGGTTAGATAACAGACCAATGACGTAGTGGGGATGATGAAATGTAGGGCGATGTGAATAATAATTCACTGGCATTATCACATACTGGTGAGTGGCACTTATTCAGCCACCTCTTTTCTGTAGACAAAAAAAATACCCCGTCTTAAAAAGATCAGGGTATTTTGAGTAAAAAACCTTAAGTTAGAGTCAGAGCTCTAGCGCTGAATTATTACTTACCTTTTAATAGAGCTTGCATAGTAGTGCCCATCTCTGAAGGGGTTGGCGAAATCAAAATACCCACATCTCTAAGGACCGCTACTTTCTCTGCGGCGCTTTCACCACTAGAGTTAACAATAGCACCTGCATGACCCATACGACGTCCCGGAGGAGCAGTTAAGCCCGCAATATAAGCAGCCACTGGCTTGGTCATATGATTTTTGAAGTACTCAGCCGCTTCAGCCTCTTGAGGGCCGCCAATTTCACCAATAATCATAATTGCCGTAGTTTCGTCGTCTTGCTCAAAATGCTTCAAAATCTCAGTAAACGAACTACCGTTGATTGGGTCACCACCGATGCCAACACTCGTACTAATACCGATACCCAACTCTTTCATTTGAGATGCCGCTTCATAGCCCAAAGTACCTGAACGACCAATTAGGCCAACATTACCTTGTTTATAAATATGGCCAGGCATAATACCCAACATCGCCTTGCCCGGACTGATCGTACCAGCGCAGTTAGGTCCCGTTAAAACCATGCGATCTGCAGGCTTGGCACTGTTGATGTAGCGCTTACATCTAATCATATCTTGTGTAGGTATGCCGTCTGTGATATTAACACAAAACTTAATACCAGCTTCAGCAGCTTCCATAATGCCGTCTGCTGCATAAGCAGGTGGAACAAAGGTGATGCTAGCCTCAGCACCTGTTGCCGCAACAGCCTGTTCGACCGTATTAAATACAGGTACACCTAGGTGTGTAGTGCCACCTTTTCCAGGTGTTACACCGGCAACTACATTCGTTCCATACTCAATCATCTCTTGGGCGTGGAATGAGCCGATGCGACCTGTGATGCCTTGAATTAAAACTGGTGTTTTTTCATTAATAAAAATACTCATAATTAATCCTTATTTTCCTGTTGCTTCTTTCCAGGCTTCAACAACTTTAATAGCTGCATCTGCCAAGGTGTCGGCTGTAATAACTTTCTTGCCGCTCTCTCTTAATATTCTCTGACCTTCTTCAACATTTGTACCTGACAAACGCACCACGAAAGGCACGTCGATATCGCGCTTCTCTAAAAGGTCAACAATGCCCTGAGCCACCCAATCGCAACGGTTAATACCAGCGAAAATGTTAACCAACAATGCTTCAACAGAAGGGTCAGACAAAACCAACTCGATTGCAGTAGCAACACGCCCTGGAGAAGCGCCACCACCAATATCTAAGAAGTTGGCTGGCTGGCCGCCTGAGTGCTGAATCATATCCATCGTGGCCATTGCAAGACCGGCACCATTAATCATGCAGCCAATATTTCCGTCTAAGCCAATATAACTTAGATCGTGCTCAGCAGCGTTGATTTCACGTGGGTCTTCTTGTGTCTTATCTCGACATTCAGCAATAGCTGGTTGGCGATAAAGCGCATTTTCATCAAAGCCCATCTTAGCATCAAGAGCCAAGATTTTGTTTTCAGCAGTCAAAATCAAAGGGTTGATTTCTAATTGATTTGCATCAGTGTCACGAAGACAACGGTAGCAAGCCATAACCGCTTTACTCGCAGGACCAATCGCTTCTTTAGGCAATTCTAGTGAAAAAGCCAATTGACGCGCTTGGAATTGCTGCATGCCAACCGCTGGGTCGATTGTAATTGTTGAGATTTTCTCAGGTGTTTCCTCTGCAACGGTTTCAATGTCCATGCCGCCTTCCGTAGAAGCGACTAGAGTCACTCTTTGAGTGGCTCTATCGAGAACGATACTAAAGTAAAGTTCTCTTGCAATATCACTGGCTTCTTCGACATACATGCTAGAAACCATCTTGCCTTCAGGGCCTGTTTGATGCGTCACAAGGTTGTTACCTAGTAACGTATCACAAAGGTCTGCAATCTCTTGATGACTTTTACATAGCTTAACACCACCGGCTTTACCACGTGCGCCAGAATGAAGTTGAGCCTTAACAATCCATTTATTGCCACCTAATTCATTGGCTTGGTAAATTGCCTCAGTTGCTGAATGCGCAACACCACCTTTCGGCACTGGAACGCCATATTGTGCCAAAATTTTCTTGGCTTGGTACTCATGAATATTCATAATTAACCTTTTATTTTTTCTTGGATTGCCTTATCCGTATTGACGATGTTATCGGCCATCTTTGCAGAGGCGGCGTCAATCATACGGCCATTAAGTTGCGCAGCACCACGACCCTCTGTTGCCGCCTCTTCAAGCGCGATAAGAATGTCTTTTGCGTGCTGAACTTCAGACGGTGGCGGCGTGTATACATCGTTGGCCAATGCGATTTGTGAAGGGTGGATTGCCCACTTACCCTCAAAGCCAAGTGCTGCGCCACGACGAGCCGCTGCTATATAAGCCTCTGGATCACTGAAGTCACCGAAAGGTCCGTCAATAGCACGGATACCGTATGCACGACAAGCAACCAGCATTTGTGAAAGTCCTGCATGCCATTGATCGCCAGGGTAATCTGGGTTCAAGCCACCAATAACGGTAGTACGCGCGCGACAACTTGCTGCATAATCAGCAACACCGAAGTGCATAGCCTCAAGCCGCTCGTAACGACCTTTTTTGGCAATTTCCATTACATTTGCCATACCAAGTGTTGTCTCAATAAGAACTTCAATACCAATACGGTTCTTCATCTTAGTTGAAGTTTCAATTTGATTTAACATTGCAGAAAGCATGTAAACATCTGAGAATGTACCAGCTTTAGGTAGAAGAATAGTATCTAAATTTTCACCAGCTTGCTCAACAACTTCTACAACATCACGATACATATAATGTGTATCGATACTGTTAATGCGCACTGAAACAGTCTTGCCATTACCACGCCAATCTAGATCGTTAAGCGCCTCAATAACATTCTTACGAGCAGGAACTTTATCATCCGGTGCAACAGCATCTTCCAAGTCTAAAAATACGAAGTCAGCAGCACTATTTAATGCCTTTTCAATCATTTTAGGATTAGAACCAGGAACTGCTAGTTCGCTTCGTTGCAATCTTTGTTTAACGGTTTCATGAACAATGTGACTCATATTATTTCCTTTATATTAATTAATTAACACCAAATGAGTTAACATTGCTATCTATAAATAGCAAGCAAACTACAGATGATGGTTGTCAGGGGTCCGTATTATACAAAGCCTTTACAACAGACTGGTTGAGTAATTATCATGACTAATTTAGATGAAGTATATTCTGTAAAGCCAATGGCGAATCATGCTTAATATAGGGCGTCCTTATTGAATATCTTTCCTATTCAAACTCAACTAAACATTGAGTCTCAGACTAATATGTAGATTAAAGATGTCCGGGTGCAAACAATGCCCAGCTACATCATGTTTTCTATATGCTTATTGAGCGGCAATAAAAATGAGGTGGATTTTTATGGTAAAAAACATCTAGCTGTCAGTCTTTTTTATTAACCCCGTATAGATTGTTTTGGTTTATTATTTCAATCGTTTCTGGCAGTAAATTCTCTTCCCAGCCACTTTCTTCAGCAAGAATCATTCTCATCGTTTCGCGAGCAGAAATACCGACCACCTCATTTGAAAAGCATTCAATTGGTATCAATTTATCGTTCTCCATCAACTGTGCGACAATATGTTTTAAGCTGTCTGGTTTAGGTGCATTGGACAGACTCATAAGGCGACCATCTTCAAAAGCAGGATAGACCAGCACTTTGGTGCCACTGTGAAATAGTCTCCCCAGCCCTTCCAGTGTGCCACCATCTAGCGCTTGATACAAATCATTATTAAAAATGTAAGGCAGATCAATCGCTTTAATTAGAATAGCAATCGACTGATTGGTGTGTCGGCGAATCCATGAGCTGAGGCTGAAATATCGCACATAATCTGATAATAAAACATGCATGCCCAGTGAGTTGGCCAATGTGACTCGCTCAAGAAAATCCTTGTTATCCACTTTCTTTTCCGACACCAGTTGAGACATGGAAATTTCCGCCAGACGAACCACTTTCTCTTCGTCTGATTGTGTGGCTTCAGCCAATAAACGTGCACCACATTCTGTCATATCTAAATGCGCTTTAGTGGGGGGCTTAAAAGAACCTCGAGTAACCACAGTCGGTTTTTTGTAGAGCACATCACGAGGAACTGCTGGATTGCCTTGGGTGTCAAACATTACCACTCTAGCTAGCCAGTTTTCCACCAGCAATAGACTGGCCAAGCGATTATCAACATTTCTAAAATGATCACCAGAAAAATGAATTAGATCAATTTCTATACGATCATCGCCAAGATTGTCTTTAAGTGATTTAATAAAAGAATTTACATCATGTCGATAATGAAAGGATGCATAAATCAAATTTACCCCAAGTATGCCCAATGCCTCTGATTGAAGTCCGTTCGTTTTATCAAGCATGCGAACATGACAAATAACCTGATTAGGCGGATTTTGCTTGGCCTCTCCTTGAAATTGAATGCCAATCCAGCCATGACATTCATTTTCTCGCTTATATGCCTTAGCTTCTACGCTTGCCGCATAAGCGAAAAAAGTACTGTTATCTGGTCGGGTACTTTCTAAGCGCTCAACACACAACTGAAACTCGTAATTAAGAATTTTTTCAACTCGCTCTCGGCTAACGTAACGACCGCCTTTACCGTAGATTGCATCACTAACCGCCATATCATAAGCGGAACTGGTTTTAGCGATGGTTCCTGCGGCAGCACCAACTCTAAAGAAGTTGCGAGCGACCTCTTGACCGGCGCCAATTTCAACAATACTGCCGTATTGTTGTTCGTTTAAATTAATTGACAACGCTTTAGCTGCGAGTGCGAGAGGGGTGTAATCCGACATAATGAAGATGAATTATTTTAAGGTATTATTATATAAAGACCTAAAAGAGAAAATAAGCAATTTCTGAAAAAGGGTTATTATAATTCTTTTTCGCAGGCAATAAAAACCTCAGCATCTACGATGACTGTGGTTTTTGGAATAAAAGTCTAGCAATTTCTTACTCACGCGTGGCGAGAATCTCGCACTGCTATGGTGGGGTGGTTAGTTATTGCCTTAACAGACAGCAACAACAAAATTTAGACAAAAAAATACCCCGTCTTAAAAAGATCGGGGTATTTTGAATAAAAGCCTAGCAATGTCCTACTCTCACATGGGGAGACCCCACACTACCATCGGCGCTAAGTGGTTTCACTTCTGAGTTCGGTATGGGATCAGGTGGGTCACACTTGCTATTGTCGCTAA